>Ga0180217_1000167_pt1 | contig 133615 bp, 55 predicted proteins | sample eDN3rd37CBELigOP_FD_128521 | JGI IMG/M metagenome (GOLD analysis project Ga0180217, IMG submission 128521) | Enriched Organic Plus compost microbial communities from Emeryville, California, USA - eDNA 3rd pass 37_C BE-Lig OP (version 2) (version 2) ... | reverse complement strand
ATTTTATAGCCGCGCTCACCCCCCATGTGCCCACGGAATATTGTTTCAAGGGCCCCTCCAAAAAAGATATTGGGAAAGGGGGGAGGGACTGAAATTTTTTTTTTTTTCTTTTTTTTTTTTTTGCGAAAAAAAAAAAAAAAAAAATCCCAACGAATAAAAAAAAAATTAAAAATGGGGCTGGGGCCGCATAACCGACGTCGTGCATTCAGATCGGAATATCTCGTGTTGGAGACACGATGGGTAACTGCAAAAGTACTGCCGACGTAGTAGAGACGCACAAACACGTGCCACGTACGTATATACCCCCACCCTACCCCCGCATGACTTGGTTTGGTCCCGTTTTATCCATCCCGGATACTTTCAGTTTCTCCTCAATGCAGTGTGTTGGACGAGGGCTGAATCGGCTTACATAGTGAGTGCCTGAACGTGCTGGTCCCTGTTTTAGTATCGTCGAATCGCGAGCGATGCTCGTCGCAGTCTGGAGATACAAGCGACAAGCCGATTCCCGAACCCGCAACACGTTCCACGAGAACGCCAACAAGTGGTACTGCAAGTCACAAAACGCGTGCTGCGCCGACTGGCACGCAGTCACAGCGGTCAGGTGATGACTTCGCGCAACAATCGAGTTATGGTCAACAACCTGCAACGCCCGGAAAGACAGGAACCACTGCATCCAGCAAGGAACAGGCCCTAACTTCGAGCAGCTCAGGTACTTCCAGTGGCAAGATCGCGCAGACCGGACAGCCGCTAGAGACGCCCCGATCCTCACCCAGGTCGCGACCCGTTGCGACACTCGACAATGTGGTGCCGGACGCGGCCAGAGGCTCGCTGCTTAAGCATGTTCCGCTTCTCAAGTCGCTGTCTGAGTCGGAGCGCGACAAACTCGGAGCCCTGATGCACCCTCGAGTATTCAACAAGGACGAGGTTATTTTCAAGACAGGAGATCTTCCTGACGGCTTCTATGCGATCATCAGAGGCAGGGTGCGTGTGCAACTTCAGGAAGCTAATACCAAGACGTTCAAGACTGTGGCGATTCTCCAGAAGGGCGACTACTTCGGTGAAGCTGCAATTGTCAACAACGAACGTCGAGGAGCTTGGGTCGTTGCAGAGGAGGATAACACACAAACGCTTTTCTTGGAGAAGTCGCACTTCGATACTATTCTCCAAGAGCGTCCTGGTATCACCTTCGCCCGCCGAAGAGGTGGTGTCACCGCCACAATCGCCGCAGCAGACGAACTCAAGTCGAACATCAGTCCTGAGGCGTACCAAAAGACTTCTGCCGTTCGAGAGATGCTGCTCGAGGCGCTGAACTCGCGCCCCCACTTCAAGAGTCTCACTGTGCAGCAGAAGCTCGGTATGATTGACAGCATGTATCGCGAGACCATCCCTGCCGGGACAACGATTATCCGACAGGGTGATCTTGGTACCAACCTTTACATCATCGAGAAGGGTAGCGTTGTCGTGACTCAAACCAAGTCGAACCAAGGTTCCTCTGGAGCATCGTCCGGTGGACAGCAAGATAACCCGAGGCAAATCAATGTTGGACCTGCACAAGGCGGTGAAGTCATCGCTCATCTAGGTGCAGGCAAACTCTTCGGTGATCTGGCTATCATGTACCATGCCCCCAGAAATGCGACGGTTACAACTGATCAAGAAACTACTGTCTGGGCGATTGATCGCTTCACTTACCGTCGTGTAACACAGTACGTATTGGCATTGTGCTTATTATTGCTCCGCAGGTGCATGCTGTTTGAGATTCAAACTCTAAGTCGAGAACGGACTTTTTTTCCCTCTTCGATTGCATAAGGTGCGACGCGTGATAAAATTTTTGCTGATGGGCTCTTGTAACGTATACCTCAACTCCCCCACATTTAGAAATATTGGTGAATCTCAGATCCACACTGTCGTCCGTTTCTTAGCAGAAGTACCCCTCCTGCGACCACTTTCATCTCAAGAGCGTGAGAAAATCGCTGAGGCTGTTGAGGAAGTTAGATTTGATGCCGGTGCCATTGTGTGCAAGGAAGGCGACCAGGGTGACTGCATGTACTTCCTTGTGGATGGTGCCTGTGCTGCGTATAAGCGTGGAATTAATGATCCTGTTGCTGAGTATATGCTACCTGGGTCGTTCTTCGGGGAACTTGCACTTAAGAGTGGTAACGAGGGTCGCCGTCAAGCAACTGTTGTGGCTCTGCAGCCGACCTTGCTCCTCAAACTTGATAGCGAATCCTTTAAGATCCTGCTCGGTCCGCTTGAAGACCACATTGACAAGCATAGCCAGAAGTATAAGGAGGATCACTTCGTGGAGACTGAGATCAAAGAACGTGAACAACCCCTTTGGAGCAACTTGGAACCCGTTGGTATGTTGGGTTCGGGCTCCTATGGCACCGTTGTGCTCGTTCGAGACGTTTCGGTACGTACATTCTTCAAGGCAAAAAAAAAAAATTGTTCTCTCGATGCACACGTCGTGACGGCTGGCTTATTTTTTTCTGTGCTTCTTTCCCCATGTGTAGGATGGGAAGCAATATGCACTGAAGTCGGTATGGAAGCAGCAGATTGTCAACACTAACCAGGTTGACCATATTCTTAGCGAGAGGCAAGTCATGACACAGCTTCAGCATCCTTTCCTTGTTCAACTCTATGGCACTTACCACTCGAAGGATCGTATTCACTTCTTGCTGGAGCCGTGTCTTGCGGGTGATCTCTTTAGTGTCATCCAACGACGCAAGATGTTCTCAGAGGATCTAGCCCGCTTCTATGCTGCATCGGTGGCACTGGGTTTTGCTTACTTGCACTCTAAGGACACCATCTATCGCGATCTTAAGCCTGAGAACCTCATGCTCACCCCCGCGGGCCATCTCAAGATTGCTGATTTTGGTTTCGCCAAGAAGATCAAGGGCAAGACTTGGACGTTCTGCGGAACACCTGAGTACTTGGCTCCTGAGGTCCTGCGTATGGCAGGTCAAGGAAAAGCCGTGGATTGGTGGACTTTGGGAATTTTGATCTACGAGATGCTGGCTTCCTACACCCCGTTTGCGGATGAAGATAACTCAAGGCTTTTCAGCAATATTCTAGAAGCGGAACTACGCTTCCCCGATCACTTTTCCGACTCCGCTCGACACATCATCTCTGCATTGCTCGATAGACGACCTGCTCGCAGATTGGGTGTAGGCAAAGGCGGCTTCGAGCGTCTCTGCCGTGCACCATGGTTCGCCTCCTTTGATTGGGAATCGCTTATTAACCTCACGATGCGTCCTCCACTGACATTCCCTGTTAAGCCAGCTAAACCCTTTGAAACCAACCGCAATACTATGCCATTTTCAAGCGGCGAATGCACATGGGATGCTGAATTTGGCCCCTTAGTTTCTGACAGATTGAGGAATATTCCCCTCTAAGTGCATCTTATATTTCTCTGTGACGCGTAAATATGTGTGCATGAGCGCTTTTTCCTACATTTACATTGTTACTGGCTTCATCAGCTGTCATCTGCCTGTTTATTCTATACTGTTATTTATCTTCGAACAGCGCTCTCAGTTTTTTCATCAAGTTCGCCCGTAATTCTTCGGCGTTGTTGGCGTCTAACAATGCCATAGCTTTCTCGATAAATTCCTTGTTTTGGGATCTTTCAATTATCTCACATATGCTGTCGCGAATCGTGGGTATATGTTCTCCTAGTTCTTGTTCTGTCTTGCTCATGATGTCAGCCAGCTTTTTGAACCGAGCGACTAATTTTTTACAAATACACCCAAACCTCACTGCCCCTCCGATTGCGCGCTTTTTCGAGTGCACATTGACCAAGAAGATGAGATTGTTATACGCATGCGTAGACTTCGGGAGTTGCTGAGCCTCAATCACGTAACCAAAGTTCGCGTTCTTCAGAATAAGACGCGAAAACGCGAGTTCTTTCAGGCTGGAGCCTTTTGACCTTCCAAGGAAAAAACTCAGAATTTCTTGCTTTGGGTCCTCGCTCCAGTAGTGGTAATCCTGAGTCACAACCACATTCACAAGCGAGGTGTTGGGTGTCACATCAGTGATATTGCGTGCAAACATGTAGATGTCGTAATTTCCAGTCGTCGCAACCATGCCGCACTGCGGTTCCCAGGCCTGTCGAAATGTCTCGAGTTGAGTCAGGGCCTCAGTTGAGAGCAACGTCCTGAGTTGGCCCGGTTCGTTGATGTTTACACACACAACTCCATTCGCGTCGTTCGAATTGGAGTTGAGCTCATCGTCCTCGTCGTCACTATCCACAGCTAATACATGACATTCATTCGCCGTTGTCGCCGCTGCCGCTGCCGCTGCAACGTCAGAAACTAGAATCGGACCTGGAACCAGTGTCGAGGGTGATATCTTTGCCGGTAAAGGCAGTCGCCAGCATTCATTGTGAAGTGCCGTCTTGAGGCTAAAATGAACTTGAATAGGCAGTGCAGCACACTGAGCAACCTGTGCGAGTCCTCTGAACTGATCACTGAGACACTGCAGATAGGTCACCAAGGCATCGTTCGAGTACAAGTCCGGGAAATAGTCGAATAGAACTTCCGTGCCACACATCTGGATATGCTTGTGTGCCCCCTGACATGCCAGCAGGCTCACTGTGATGGCACCTGGGCACGCTGGCCCAATGTGGAGCGTTGTGACGTTCTCCGACTCGAGTACAGTAGATGCAATCCTCATCGCGAAACGACTTCGGGAGTGCCCGTGCTCCTCGAACAGTGCCTGAGCAATCTTCAGGCGCTGCAGAAACGAGGCAGACACCTTCTTCGACTTCCCGGTGCCTCGTAGCTCAGCGGAAATGGCGTTGTGAGCTTTGGAGTCCGCCAAGTCGGGCACCCCGCAGCCTGTATCCGCGATGGTGACTCGGAAACCGAACACGCAGTCTCCTTCGAGATGATTTTCGCCAGTTTGGAGCTGTTCAATACCAACTGTGAGTAGAGGTGGCCTAGAACCGGGTTACAGGTAGTGTTTTTCAAGTCAACACTGGGCGTGGCGTGCGAAAACGCAGTAAAACGGCAGTGATTGCTGGAACCCACAGTTACGCGTTGGAAAAAGCATTAAAGGCGTGGGATAGATACGTACCTCGAGGGACTGGTGCGGGGCAAAGTGTCGAAACACTCCTGGATGGATTGTTTAATCAGCAGCGATGTGGCCCGGATCACAGGCAGGAGAGATACCGAGGTCATGATATTCAAGATCCCTCTCTCTCAGCTCCTATCCGTCCTGGCCCGGATTCGCCTCGCCACGAACAATTTCGCGGAATCGACTTTGACGCGACACCGACTCGCAACATGCTGCCAGTCAGCGGGGCGGTCGGTGGCTAATCAGGGCCAGGACGGATAGGAAAAAGGCGGTAACTCAAGCAAACTGCTTGTGCAGTGATCTGGAGCTATCTAGCGAGTGGAGCCGCGATCCTATCCCTCTGCAAGGAACACTCGGTCACGCAAGCTGTACACACCGCGTAGATCCTCGAGTGTGCGTTGGGAAGTCACGCATTCGTGGCAAACGCAACTCGGCCTTGGGACAGGCTGCACATCTGCTTCGCTAAGCACCTGCCTAGAGAGCTAGTGCACATTATTTGCCTCAGACTTGGGCTGAGGTGCCACACCCAAGTCATTGTACGCTGTCTGCAACTACCTTTAGTGGCTTGAGGCATCGACACCGGCGCTAGAACAGGGAGATTGCGTGACAGTGAACCGTGATCGACCCTGGTTACTGGACGTGTATTGAGAGCGGCTCTGAAATCCGCGCAGAGTGGTTACAGACAAGTGTTGAGTTATGTATGGGCACAGCAAGGCGCAAGCTCGAGCTCAAGTCTGTCTGAAGAACCTCCCAGGCCACTGGGATGAGGCGGAAGTCCGCGAGTTCGCGGTCTGCAGTGGCCATCTCAGTGAGGACGAGGTTAAGGTTCTATTATTACGAGATAAGGTAACCCAAGCCAGCAAACGCGTTGCAATTGTGACTTATCCTAGTGACGAGGACGCAAAAGAGGCACTCTGTTTGCTAAATGGACGGATTGAGGACGAACAGCCCATCCATGCGGTGCCTGTCAGCTCTTTCTATCGTCCCTCCGATAAACGAGAGAGTCTGTACTTGGATCTCTCACCAGAGGACCGGGAGAAGATCCAGCTTGACGAGGTAGCAGAGTATAGTGTCTCTGACTCAATCTCCGCTGCCAACATTACTTCACTTGCCATTGCGATCCTGCAACAAGACAATCCCAATTCAACACAGTTCATCGCTACCGATGGCTGTGCATGTGTGGGTGGCAACGCTATCTCATTTGCAAAGCGGGCTGAATTCCGAAAGGTATTCGCGATTGAGCTGGATCCAGAAAGAGCAAAGATGCTTTGTGCAAACGCCAAAGTTTACAATGTTGAAGGAGTTGAGCAGTGCGACCTGGAGACTATTCAGCACTGCAATGATTCACCAGAGCAAAGCATCCCTAAACTGCATGTCATCAGTACTGACTATAATTCAGTTGGCGCTCTCCTGCGGCAGGACTTCTTGTTTTTGGACCCTCCTTGGGGTGGAAAGGAGTATCGCAACTTGACTCATGTCACCCTGACCCTAGGTGATCACGACTTGAAAGACATCATGCTGCTGGCACGTGCTGCATCATATGTCACTCAATCCGAGCTGAAAGAAAGAGACAACCTTGAGACTCGGCTTATCATTATCAAGGCTCCGAATAACTGTGAAGAAAGCTTTGTGAAACAGTTCATTGAGGAGGATTATGAACGACGACGAGGCAAGAGCAATAGCCTGATGGTAAGGGTACGCTATTCAACAATGACGTACTACGTTCTGAAATGCCCAACGCGTGGTAAACCCAGACCCATCCCTAGTGACTTCATTCGGTGTGTAAAGGAATGTATCGACAGGCAAAGGCGGGAAGCTCCTAACGATGAGTCTAACCCTCCAGTGGTGATCCATAGTTATGATGCAATCAAATCAAAGTGGATTCAAGAATACCCGAAAACGGGAAGTTCTGCAAAAGATGAACATAAGGGTAGCAAGACGGGCTCATCGAGCGAGGCATCGCATCGATCACGAAGACATGGAGATTCCGATACTCCAAGGAAGAGTCGGAAGGATCACAGGAGCCCAAGTCGAAGCAGAAGCCATAGCCGTACTCGAAGTGGAAGTAGGAGCCGATCCCCAGCCCGTAGCTCAACTCGAAACCGTGACCGCAGAAAGCGTGACAGACACAGGAGTCGAGATAAGAGCATAAGCCGCAGTCGAAGCCGAAGTCGAGACCGAAGACGAAGACGGAGCCGAGATAGAAGCCGAGACAGAAGCCGAGACAGAAGCCGAGACCGAAACCGGGACCGAAACCGGGACCGAAACCGAGACCGAGACCGAAGCCGAGACCGAAGCCGAGACCGAAGCCGAGACCGAAGCCGAGACCGAAGAAGGCGAAATCGAAGCATCAGTCGCAGTAGGAGTTATGACCGAGATACCCGTCGCTCGAGGGTATACGATGAGACGAGCCGGTCACGTCCCTGGGAGCGAGAACTAGAACGCGAACGGGAGCGAGAACGTAATTACAGAGTTCGGGACAAAAGCCATGAGGACAGATACCAGAGCAGAGATCAAGAGAATGGTCGGGATAGAGACCGCGATCGGGATCGAGAAAGGAACAGAGACCGAGACAGAGGCCGGGGTGAACGCATCCGCAGTCGCAGCCGTAGCCGTGAGCGTCATCGTCGATAAGGAATAAACACGAATCAATTAGAATGTGTGCTGTGTATTTGGCTACTGTGTACAGTGAATACAAGGTGGAAAAGACACATTGCAACGTCGAAAGAACGTGCTACAAGGGTTCAAGGTCATAACAAATTGAGACAATGGGTTTTGGCTATAACTTAACGCCTGCGACTGCCTGAGCGATGCAAGTGCACAGTTTCGTTTTGACTCTCGTCAAAGTTAACTTGCTTACGAGGCTTGGTGCTCTTTGACGAAGAGCCAAACGAAGGAGTACCGGGCTCCGGCGGCAGATCATCCTTGGGTGTGTTCAGGGCACCTGTGGACTGAGGGATTGGTCGACTTCGTGACACTGATCCACGTCGACGCATCGGCTGTGGTGAGCTGGTGATGTTCGGGAGTCGGCCTAAGCCATCTCGTTCTTCGCCGGCAGCACTGAAGCTCGGGGATCGTGGCGATGCCATTCCTAATGAGCTCGGAGACATCAACATACTCGTGCTTGGGCTGAGAAGGTTAGTACCACTAGCGGTCGGGGATACGACACCAATACTTGCACGGCGACCGAGCTGCATAGGTGCCATATCTGGATTGGGGTTTGCAGCGGCAGCTGCAGCAGCAGCAGCTGCTGCTGCTGCTGCATCGTCATCCATTGTGCTGTCCAAGCCAGATGCGCGGCGCATGGCAGCAAACTCGGTTTGACGTTGCTTGTGCTGGTACTGTCCACTGATCTGCAGGATGGTCTGGTGGACGTGGTTGGCCATAATGAGGTTGCTTGTGCCAATCGAAGCGCGGGCAACATACTGGCTAACTGCCTGTCTGACATCATCAGTCAGTTGAGACACGACACTAGCGAACTCGTTCGAATCCATTTCAATCAATGAGTTGAGTCGTTGGACAATACTGTCGTAATCAGGAGGATTAAGCATCTTGCGCACATCATCCCATACGTTCTTCTCATCTCGGAAGGATGGCGAGCTGACCGTCAGCTGAATGGAGCTTCGGTGGTGGAACTCCAGATAGCAGTAATTCATACCCAGGGCATGAGTGGCCTCCTCATAGGCACGGCACGCTGCAGTGAGGAGAGCGGCCTCAAGCTCCAAGGAGTGCTGTTCACCGGGAAGCTGGAAGACAACGGGCGTGTTGCTATCGACTCCCTTCTCCTGCAAGACTCGGCGCTGTGCATGCGCGCGGTCAGCCATTGACTTACGTGCGGCATACATTGCTGCATTTCCAGTCATGTTGGCCTGAGTCATCAGAGGGACGCGCTCTGCGAATGCACGGTGACCCAAAGTTGAACGCGCAAAGCGCCAGCTTTCGGAGGCGACGTCACCAGTTCGACCATTCGTATGAATGGTGGGGAAGAGCATGTGCAGTCGAGCCCACAGAGCATCACCGAACTTGCGCTGCCAGTACATGGGTGAACCGGCCCATGGGCTGACCAGGGGTGCAAGACCAACGTACTGACCGTAATGAATCTCGTCCCATTGAACCACGCCGAGTCGGACAAACTTGTGCTTGTGGAAAGTAACGAGTGAATCAATCAATGTCTCAAGTGCCAACGCCTCAAAGTCTCCATGTTCCAATGAACCCTTGGCTTGCGCAAAAGTGAGTGAGGGTGGTAGCACAGCGTTGGCAGACAGAGCATACTGACGCTGGACCAAGAAGTGAGCTCGGACGTGGTGCAAAAATTGGCCAGTAGCAATCAGCTCACGGATGGATTGCCAGACAGTTCGTTCAGCTGCCACCTTTTCCTTGTGCTTTGCAGCCTCAAAGAGAGAGCTTGGGTTGGAGCCGTCCAAAACAATAGGTTCGCTTGGCTTCTCGTAGTCGTTTGCAGCGGCCTTGGCAGCAGAAACAGCATCCATTGAGTCTGTGTTGGAAGAGACTTGCTTTGGCGGCACAAACAACGAGAATGGATCCTTAATCGATGCGCTCGTTCGAGAGCTTCGGACCAGCAGTTCAGAGATGAGGGCAGATGGTGCGGCACCCAGAACAGTGATCGGGGAGAGATCATACTTCTGAGCAACCGCTAGTACGTGCGGCAAAGTGGCTGGCTGCCATGATGAGAGCGCAACAGGGCGAGTCCTTGTTGCGAGCAAGCCGAGCGCAGTGGCGACATGGGTCGATCGCGCAACAGGTACGTCTGCGCCATATGGAGACTTTGCGACACGAATGAAGTGGGTGCGAACACGGGCATCCAGCAATTGCTTCTCTTCTGCCGTTGCGATGTTGCGTGCTTGGGCGAAGAGGATTGAGATCTCGGGCAGAGCGTTGAGCATAGAAGCGACGATGACTGCGTCATGATTCGAAGCGTCAATGGAAAGCGCGGCTGTAGCCGGAACAACATATTTCGAGATAAAGCGGCTCAACTCTTCTAGCACTAGAACGCGCCACTTGGTATTAAGGCCATAAAGAGTCGTGATCAAACCCGGGATATTACGAAGCGCAGGCTTACCGACGGCTTGTGCTTCCAAGAAGGTTGAAGGGCCGGTGAGTGGCTTTGCAAATGCCAGGCGGTTTGAGGCAACCTTGGCGGCAGTAGTCAGCTGAGCAAGGCGCTTCCACAGCTCGCGCAATGTACGGTCAATTGCATTGGCTGTATCAATAGCCGCACTCTCTGCACCGGTGAGTGCGGTCGTTTGCTGCGCTCCCGCGGTAGTAGCGCTAGGTGTTGCAACAGAGCCTGCTGACGGAGAGCGGGCTGCAGCTGCTTCAGTCGCACTGATACCTGCATTGTGAAGGAAGTAAATGACACGTACTATCGAAGGATCATCGATCTCCGATTCATCGTTGGATTGCCCGACTGAAGAAGCTGCGACCACAGTTTGTGCATTTCGGTCCCAGCTCTGTCGAGTGAGATCGCTTGCAGAAGCCCCTGAGCTGGAGCCAGCTCCACCTGCAGACGCGTTAATAAGATCCTTTCCATCACTAAGCTTAAGTGACTCTGGAGCAGGTGCAGCGAGCCAAGGAACACGAACAAACTCTGCTGCAAGTGATCGGCGGCCTCCTACTGCTTCGAGAATATCCAAGTTCGGATCGGCGATCCAAGAAATGAGGTGAAGCATATGGAAGAAGGCAAGCGCAGGAAGAGTTAGAATTGCGCCGCGTGTTGGGTCATTAGCTGGACGGCGAGAGATTTCTGAAACGAGTGTGAGCGCGGAACGGATCTGGGCGTGACGAATGAGAGATGCGATAACTCCAGAGATTGCTCGGGTGTCGAGATCCGGCTGGTCATCAAAGAGATCCTCATCATCATCTTCATTTTCATCCCAGGCAGCATCCGCAGCACTCGGTTGCTGGCCCGACAGACGCATAAGCGCCAAGAAAGCAGCATTCTTCGCACGGCGACGCTCAATGACATCTTTGGGTCTCCACGGAACGAAAACATCGTTCGCCATTAGAGGGAAGTCCTCCAGACCAAGCAGCGCGACAGGGATAAGCTGCGAGCTTTGATTCTGATTCTGACCCTGTGACTTGCTCATAGCCTGTAACTTGGCCCGAAGCGCGGCGACGTCGCGGTCGTACTTCTCCTGCAATTGCGTACGTGAGATGACAATGCTATTTTCACTAACTTCTTGGTTCAAGTCAATGTTGGGTGCGCCGAGAACATCGTTTAGATTAACGTTGTTGGCAGCCATTGCAGCAACAGTCGGGGCAGGGGGCCGGTAGGCGAACGCTGCGAGGAGCGACTTATCTCCAAGGGTAACGGAGTGAATGTCAAACAGAGTCATGAGCCAGTATGCGCGTGCATTTGCACGTCGCACGCAGAGGCATGTGTGCGAACGCGCAGGCATTGATAAACGACGTGCTCCAGTGGCAGGCTCACCCAAAGGAATGGCTAAGCGTGCTGCCTCGGCCTGTGCTGCGACATCACCTCTGAGTTCTTGATCCTCGAAGTGTCGACGGACAGCGTCTTGATCAAGGATAGCCTTCCACGCTGTGGAGGCAAGAAGAAGCGCGCGAATAACCTGAGTCGCTGCATTGCGTCGCTCAGCCGCCAAGTGCGCAGCATGTACCGGGTGGACAGGAATTTGGGATCGTGGAATCAGTCCTGGATAGAGGTTTTCACCCATAACCGTTCCAAGATCACTCGGGAAGAAGGAACCCATGTCCTTGAAGTTCTGGCCAGAGGACATACCCGCAAGTTGCGTTGTGAATGTCTGCTCCACTGAGGGTGAAACAGTGGAGGCCATCTGAACCAGTTTTCGGGCGGATTCAAGAGAGGCTTGTGCTGGATCAACAGGCTCGGCAGCCTGAACTGAACCATCAAGCATCTTTGAGAGTGGCGTGTCGAGGGCTGGGAGCTCTGTTCGAGGCAGCAGAGCGGCCGCGATCTGATAGAAAAGTGCAGCACGCATGTACAGGGGCATTGAGACACGATGGCACTCTGCAATAGCAAAGTCAACGAATTGTTGTCGGTCTCCCGAGTTGAGACCGCCTGCCGCAACTGCCATCTTCTCGAATTCCACCAGTGCAGAGAGCTCTTCGAGCAAGTCAACGTAGGTGCGGCGTGCAATCTCCACCAAATGAGGCTGGGATTGACCAACGATGAGTGACGGCAAAACACCAATTGCATTAGATGCAGCCTTCTCAGCTGCTGCGATTGCGGCAGCCACTGAGCGGTTGGATGTCAGAGAATTGGGGCTGACTGCAACCACACTCGGCGAGAGCTCTCCATGCTGAGAAGTCTGCATAGCTTTCGAGACCAGACCACCGGGCAACGTTGACAAAGCTTCCAAACCGTCGTTCCAACCATAGGTGTGGAAAAGCGTCTCCAGGTACTGACGCTCGTACTGGGACAAGAAGCTCTGGTTTCGCAAATAGACGTTCCACAACTCCAAGCAGACTCGTCGTGTCCATTCCGCTTGACCTGACCACACACGCTTACCATCTACTTTGATCAAACCAGCTCGGGTTCGACCACGGGCGTGCTGGCTAATACTTTCCAGAGCACTCATAAATCGAGAAAGGTAATACTCAATGCAACCGTCATTGCCCATATCGCTGGGCCGGTTATCCTGAGATCCCGCTGCGGTTACAGATGAATCTGTAAGAAGATCAGCAATGCTTGAGTCGGTAATACCAAGGGCGATTGTGCTCATGCGGCGACCAGCTCCTGTCTCTTGTTGTGCGGATGATACAGTGAAACGCATGTTGTCCTCTTGGAGGAAATTGAACTGTTTGCTAATTTGCCCTAGTCTCTCCGAAGTGATGGGTCGAATGTACAGTCTCCTGTGGAAGGCCACGAGAAACGCGATAAAGTGCGTCAGCGGGTCTGTCGGGAAGGCAATGTGAGTTGCGGTACGCATTGCATTGAATTGACCCGATTTGACCCAAGAGATAAGCATAAGCACGATACGGTAGAGACGATCTGCGTTCTTATCTGCCAGGCCCTCGTACAATCGGTTCCGAGATACTGTTGTAGTACTCTCAGGTGCCGCTGCATCCTTGGTATCAGCCTCTGCTTCTGCAGCGATGACGTTGCCATCTCGGTCGATTTGCTGATACGGAGCCAGCGTTGGTACAGACATTTTTGCAAGTACCATACGCTGATGGTCATCTGCGAATGCGTTTTCAAAGAAAGTGGAAGGGCGAATCGAGAGGTTGATAAGGGCTTGCAAGCCCACGCGGCCTGGTGCGGGTGTACCAAACAGGACGTGAGCGAGCCAGGGCTGATCACGATGCGTGAGGATGGTCATGTGCTGCATCAACTTCTCAACAACATTGGGCATCAGTTCTCCACCAGCACCTTCGAGGCCGAGCACAGCAGCTGCTGGATCGACGTTGCGTGAGCCTGGTCGTTGTGTCAACAAGTTGGATTCATGAACCAGTCGATCGAGCTCCTCGGGGAAGGGTGCGCCAACAGCTAGCGAGATACCTTCGCTTGGACCTAGCCCTCGGTTGGGCGTGGCAAGAATTTGGGCCATGAATGCGGTAGGCTTCATACCAGCGTCTAGTAGGTAGAGGACAAGCTTTGATAGTTGGTAGTGCGCAACTGCCTCAGCCGCAGGACCAGTGACGCCTGACTGTGGACCAATGTCTTCGGTTGCTGCAGAGTGAGGCGTGCGCAGCCACCACTCGCTGATTTCTGCAGGGAAGGGCCAGTGGGCAATCAGGCAAATGGTGGTAATGACCCGCAGAACGTAACCCGCAGTAGGTTCACGGAGGTCGTCCTCACGGGCGTTCACGTAGCACTTGCAGAGCGATTCAACGACCCAGTACAGGGCGGGATGGCGTTGATAACGACTCTCTGGGGTGAGGTCCATTTCAGGCCATGGTTCACCTGAGTCTGCAGCGGTTGTCCACTCGAGAATACGGTCCATGCTTTCACCGAAGGCATAGCACAGTTGCTCGTGAAGCGGACGGCCCGGAGGCTTCATATCGGCCTGGAACAACCACTCGGCCGCCAAAGTGAACAGAGTCAACAGTACGCTGTAAATACGAGCTTGACGCGGTACAGCCAATGGCTGAGTCTTGATAACAGAGCGGCCCTGGTCCTCAGCTTGCTGACGGAAGACTGCTTTAACAGCATGACCATCTCCGGGTACGACCTCTCCATAGAACACGGACGAACCCAGTCCTTGTCGGGCTCGCTCGTTGCTGTCGTACGTCTCCATCATGATAAGGAAGGTGCTGACACAGTCAGAAAGCATGCGATACTGACGCATCCATTCTAGTAGACTATCTGGGTCTTCAGCCTGAGTAATCTCTTCCTTTGCGCTCGCACCCGCACCTCCAGTTCGGCGCGCGATTACCTCGCGTTCGAGGCGCTTCTCCTCCTCGACTTCATCGTAGTCGTCTTCACCATCGGACATGATGTGTGCACGGCGACGTCGTTCCTCGCGCTGCTTGTTTGCTTGTCGTCGACGTGCGACCTCATTCTGCGCATTTGTGATGCGCTGCATGTCAGTATTGCTGATAAGGATCAAGGCCGCAAGCGTGCAAGTATGATGGCGAAGCCTGTGCATGGCATGTGCATCCATGGTTTGACTTACCAAACGGACATTGGATAACAATGTGGCGATTGCCTGCGTAGGGGCACCGCGCGAAAGCCAGTAAGCACCAAAGCGATGGAAGAAATCGATGTAGTGATCACTAACTGCTGCTGCACCGGTCATGAGTTGAGCACGAGCAGACGCTTGACCAAGCAGGGTCTTTAGCGGATAGCCAAGATCTCGCATAAGTGTGTTTAGGCAAACGGGTCGATCTGCTCGCCATCTTTGATACAAACCTTCAAAAGCTTCTGGCTTGAAGCTCATGTACATGTTATCAGTCTCTGAGTAAACCCGTAGCGGCACCGTAATCGACTTGAGGTGGAAAGCATTGATTAATGCAGTCTGCTTTTGAGGCTCGGACACGTATCGTAACAACAGCTTGTAGTTAACCTTGAGTAAGTCATCGCTCTCAACCGCAGGTAATTGGTACCATGCGCGGTAGACGGTCAAGGCGGATTGAAGGCCTGCTGTGTGAAGGTAGTTGCACATGAACCTGTGGAAAGGAGTCATGCGGCCGATTGGGATGAGTGACTGCAATATGCCGATGCGTGTGACGCGATTCTCTGCAATTTGGAGCTTGTGAAGAGGCTCCATCACACGACGATCACCACCATCAGCAACAGGCATAAGTTCTGCGTCCGTGCGCGGCGCGAACAAGAGACCAGCCCTTGTAAGTCGTAGCACAACTCGAGTAAAATCAACCGGTGAAACACCTGCTGTGGTTGTAATCTCGTGAGGATGCAGAAGCATACCACCTCGAGGAATATTACCATTGGCAATCTCAGCAATCGCATTGGGTCCCAAGGGCTTCTCATAGCTCAGCAATGGAGCGAGGAGTGCTGCTGCTGCCGTCGCTGCAGCGTGCAAGACAGGCTGAGCCTCACGCCCAGTCAGTTCGCCTGCGGCCGCCCTTCGAGTTGCGAGCGTAACTGCAGTCGACGCCAAATAAGCAATTTCCTGACGTAGGACCAAGCCTCGACGCGCGAGCTCTTGTAACAAAAGCTCCTGAAGCGGGGGAGGCGTACGTAGCACAATAGAGGATAGCATTGCTGGGAAAGTGGCTGGAAGCGCACGAGGACCAAGGTAAATCGTGGGCTTGTCAGAGGTAGCACCGTACACACCGACCTGCGAGGTATTTACGAGTATACGTGCATCGTGTGGGGATAACGACACACTGGAGAGCGGTAGGTGGTGCACCCACCATCGAATCCAGTCGGGTCTCTGGTTGCGAATAGCACACCAAAGTTCTTCAAAGTCAGGAGGAAGTGGATCTGCAGTGGGCTCAACGTTTGCTGGTAAGATTTGGAACACAAGGAGCTGACTCATAAACGCCTTTTTCTGGTTCGGGTGTCGTGTGTTGAGGTCATAGATGCGGTTCATGGGGGCTCTTCGGCCATGGAAGTGGTTGCAGGGTGGGACCTTGTCGACGAACTTGAGCATGTTGCTGACACATTGATTGATCTGGACAATATCACCGACGGTCATGCAGCGGTCAAGTGCCTCGAAGACCTCATCGAGGGTCTCGGGACCACCCTGGGAGTTGTCCTCGCTACCGCCATGTCCACTAGGGCTACCACTCGGGCCCGAGATAGACGGGCGCGGAGAGAGAACGCTGGTCATGGTTCGCGAACTGTAGCGGCCAGGGGTCTAGACCTTGTTTGGGCTGCTAAGCGAATATTCTATCGGGAGTAGTCGTGGACTGGCTCCACTCCCGGTGTTGTTGCTGCGTCGTTGCGCGGAAAAGCGGCCGCGGAAGACGAAGCACACGGGCTCACCGAGCTCAGCACAAACCGTTCACTTGGGAGGTTGGACTCGACGCGGCTCGGTCTTGGGTCGGGTCCAGGTCTGCTGAGTTGGCTGAGACGGTCCTATACAAGAGTCGCAGGGGGTCACTACGTTAGCTACCTCATCACATCTAGAGAAATCCACCCTCAAACCAACACGGAAACTTGCTCTTCAACCGAGATTTTCCAAACTGGAAAGGTGGCGTTTTTCGTGTTTTGTGCGCTTCCTGTGCTGTGCTGGAGAGATATAGTCACCTCATAAACACTGGACCGCGGGGCCAACGTGCTCATACGCCTATCAGGGTACCACACTCCACACACGCCGAGAAATCTGGCCTCAAAACACGCGAGATATTTCCTATTTTTCCCTCACTCCTCGCGTATCCCAGCACCCCCGACCTCGGTCATCATACCTTTTAGCGGCTCAGATCCGGGCCAGGACACTTGGGCCGACCAAGGCTCCCAGTCCAGAACGGAGCGATAGGCGAAACTCGCCACAAGGCTGTGCTCGGAGCGAACTGAGCTAAGCGGCCGTCGCGGCGAAACCACCTGAGGCCGTGCCGACTTGAAGAACCCTGTTTGACTGCATTCAACGCGCATTCGAGCAAAACGTTGATTTGGGAGAAAGGACTCGATCACCAAGAGAACATGCAGGGAGGGCAAACGCGACCTGGCGTAAGTGAAGATGCTCGGACAGGATTTGTAGCGAGTCCCCCGGCACAGTCAAGCTCGACTCTTATTGCATTGCCTCATCACGATGAGGCCCTGAGCGAAGCCTGCAAGGTCTACACAGTGACCCTGGCAAGTTCGGTGATGGAAGATTTCCGACGGCAATATCAACGCGAACCGCAGTTCAGTTCGAGTTTGGAGACGAACCGAGCCGTGTTGGCATCGGCTGGTATTTACCCCTCATCTGATGTCGTTCTTTACCAGCACACAAGAATCCCAAGCCTTGTCGAAGGAACTAGGTCGAGCAGTCCAGCCACGGAGGAGTTCTTCACGCCTGCTCCACTGTCGACGCCATATACAGAGTCCTCAAGTGAAATGATCATTGCAGCCACACGCGCTGCTCAGTTGCTGGCCAGGGTGGATCCTGAAGGACCTGGACTGGGTGAGTCAGAGCCGTCCCTCGCAGCCGTCGGAGAGTTACCGAATGATGGAACCTGCGGCAGGGCTGCCTTAGGTCAGAGTGAGCAACACTTCTCCAACCCAGACCACTTCAATAAGATATCCTTGCCGAAGTATTCCGGGAGTATACTTTTCTCCTTTGATCGAGTCCTGAAAGGACTAGGCACTGCTCCAAGTCAGAGCGGAGGATCAACGGGCACAGGAGGCATCACCCCTCCTTTTACAATCGTGCTCAATCCTTGGGTACGGCAAGATGCCTCGACCTTGCTTCTTCTCAAGCCGTGTGCCCGTACATCTCGTTTGTCTGATGGGGCTTCTGGCGTTCAAGAAAGCGAACTAGGAGTGCATGACTTCACTCCAATTCCCTACGAGACCATCGCAAAGGACGAAGACATTCCCGAGCGCATTTGGGACGCGATGGTGAAGGGGTTTAAGTCGAACTGCCCGGCACACGTTGATTGCTCTTCACGTTCGATCCGCTGGTCTTTAGGCATTCATTCCGCGTCCAAAGGCAACTGTATATCCTTTGCTGTTCGAGCCAACCTACCACCTGTAGCTAGACAGGGTCCTTCAGCAAGCTCTTCCAGCACGACGCAACTACAACTACAAACAGACGATGCCCATCATCATCAGCTTCGGTCGCTCCTAGCTAGTGACAGCGATGGGATTTTTATCTATGATGCTTTACATCAGACTCGTGAATCGACATGGAAAGAGTCAATCGAGCCTACCTTGGCTAAGCTGATGGGGCTCAATGACTTGGCATCAGAATCTACTCAATCGCATCATTGGCTGCTGGTTCACAACTGGGGGCTCGCCAAGCTGCCTACAGCACCTCCACAACGCGTCTTGACAGGCGAAATCCTAGGATGCATCTATCAGCGTGTAGATACTTCCATCGTCTCTAGTCCTACCTCGCCTCGCAGCTCCACTAGCTCCACGAACGTTGGTATATGGAAGGAGCAGATGGCAACCATCCAAGAGGAGGAGACAGAGTCTTATAGAGAACCCGTAGACCTGCCTAGGCTCCGGGAGAGAGGAGAGGCGCTCGCTGAGCCGTCGAACTCTACTGAAGATCCAACACCTCGCATGGCATTGGGTACGGGAGAGTCCTCAACTCGACAATCACAGACATGTGACCAATGCACATGCTGGTATACTTTGCACCGCAGCCGGCCACATGATCGTAAACTCCTAGCACTCCAGCTGCACTCACAGGAATGAGAGAAAGTATCAAGCTTTGTCCGCATTCATTGTTACACTAAGTAGCATCAGGACATTTCCTATCCTTCACAGTGGTGAGCTGAAGTTTGTATTATAGTTCTACAGCGCATTTTAGGGTGAAGCGCGCTCAGTGTAAAATAGTTCATGCTTCACAAGCTTCTAGCAGCTCGATAAGTTCGAGGACCATAAAGTCCTGTTCTAGTTTAGGGACAAACGAAACGTGAGACTGAGTGTTTGATGAGGATATCAAGGACGGTGACGATGACGAGGTCGATTGCATGACTTCGTCAATATAGGCATGCAGGACTTCTCTTCTCCACGAGCTTGGGGGAGGTGCCCAATTGGGATTGGCGAGTAGGCGTTGCGCATCACTAAGTAAAGCACTGAGGTGATCTGCTGCGAGAAGGTCAAGTTTCAGTCCACTTCTCATTGCAGCTCTATGTGAAAGCACGCTCCACAATGCGGCTGAGACAACACTGCGCGCACGCAATAGTGGGGAGCATTCACTGTTGCGATAGATTGAGGCAAGTTTCAGGGACAGGTTTGCAAGTTTAAGGATATGTTTAGCAATAACTGGATGATTGGTAGGAAGTAGTGACGAGACGGCACAGACAATGTGACTTTGCGCGCGATACGCGGCAGAAACATTTCGTAAGAGGGTGTTGTGTTGGCCGTAGGTATGCATGGGTGTCATGGCCAATTGATGAAGCAGGTACTGGACTCTCAGATTGGCTACGTGTCGTGGCAGAACGAATTCGTCAATTCCCGCCTTAACTTCGACGAGCATTGACTGCGCTTGCTGGAGAAGCGAACGGGTTTCCTCGAACTCAGGAGGGCAGGCCTCTTGAACCGATCCTGATGGTAAAATATAGGCAACTTCAAAGCCATCACCATTCGCAGAGACGAATACATCATTAGCCTGCTGTCGCTCGGCCGGCTGCCACCCCCATTCACTATTTTGAAGGCCCTGGTTAAACATCTCAATTGCAGTTTCGACCTTGTCGCCGACTTGGCTGAGAGTCTCACCGATATTGGACTGAATCTTTCTGAACAACTCAAGGGTCACGACATTACCACACCACAAGCAGCATCCGTAATAAGGGGCTTCGCCGAGCTTGCTTCGTATACCGAGGACGTCGTGCACACATTTCACGATAGGTGCAGGCAACAGAATGACTGTCCCTCTGCACGGCTGACCTAAGTCCCTTTTGTCAAGCAGTTGACGAAGTCGACGGCAACGTAAGCCCTCAGCGACGACACTGGCAAGCACAGCCTCACTGAACGCTTCAGAAGTGAGTGTCTGCTGTGAGTCACTTTGCTTGCAATTGAGTGTCTCCCCATCAGGGAGGTGGCTCTCCTTTCTCTGCGAAAGGGTTCGCATTACTCGACGGGCCATGAAAATACCCTCAATCGCGGCGGAGTCAGGCGGCATTTCATTCATTAGTTTTCTCAAGTTCGTCTCATAGCTTCCAGGCAGGATCGAGGAAGACGGGCCATAAGTCTTGACGACCTCCATGAGCTTTTTCGCTTGCATTAGCAAGATCAGGCGCCGATCCGGAACAGGGTTAGTAGAAGTTAGAGGGAATAAGGGTACACAGCGGGGACAAGAACAAGTAAAGCGATATGTTGTAGCAAAATGTTGGCTTCTTTGAGGCTGAGGCGTTAAAACGTCATCGTAGGAGATGCAGAGTTCTTCACCTGCCTCAATGTCGCGGAGAGCGTAGAGCTCGATCGCGACACCACTGAGGTCAGTAAAAGACTTCGAATAAAATTGGTGATGATACCCGACGTCAGAGTTTGAGGAGTCGGAAGCAGTGGTAGAATTTACGGCAGCTTGTCCGTGAGTACTACTAGGCAACAACAATTGGAGATTGTCTTCACTTTGGCGCGAGATTACTCGCCAAGCGGCGTTTGCCCAGCAAGAATGGTTGATCAAACTCGCTGTGAAGAATAAGCCACATACGGAGTTCTCCGAGGATTGGAGGGGAGTAGTCGTTGAAGGGAAAGGGGATGGGGAAGAGGAAGAGGAAGAGGAAGAGGAGGAAGACCGCACCATCGTGTCGCTTAATGGGAGTCCAAAGTTGTTGAACTGAATTGCAAGGAGAATTCGGGCTGCCATAAGCAGCGTCAGTGGAGGATGTGCTTGGGCCAGTGACAAAGCTTGATCATAAAGCACAGACAGTTCAGCCTCCGTGAAATCTACAAAGGCATCAGGCGTCGCATCCTGCGAAGCAAAGTATGAGGGCGTGATCTGAGGCTGATACACCATCCTAGCTCGTTCGACTCTGCGTCTGATGTCCTGCAGTGGTGCCCTGAATGGGTTCTCGTCGAGGTAGAAGTTGTATGACCCTCGTTTCTTTTCTGGACCTAGCTTGGATGAGTGTTGAGTCTGGCCTTTGTCTCCGCATTTGTCTATCTCCTTCTTGCCCTCATTCTCTTTGTCTTGACTAGACTGGTCATTATTCATGTTGTCCTCGACCAAGGCATTTGGCAGGGGGCTCTCCAGCTTTGGCAGCTCAGGCTCTAACGAGGGAGGCGAGATAGTCGTAGTAGCTGAAGGTGGGCTCAGACACAGCTCGACGTACGAGGGGACTGTGGCTGACAGTATATCGTCCCAATCAACCGTGGAGGCCTCATACTGTAGGCGAAGCAGCCCGTTCGCAACTCGAGCGAAGTCGAGGTCATTCGGGGCTAGCCACTTGATAAACTCAAAGAAGCGGGGGCACTCACTGCAGCGGCGTGCGATGGCGTGGGCGAGCTCGTGGGCCTGCTCTGCGACAATTAGAGCCTCATCTACCATCCACACGGTGCCCTGCGGGATGGGTTCCCGGGCCACAACGCTCCGGCGTTTGACGGAATCGCCCTTTAGCACGATCCAGGGCGATATAGTGATACGTTTGGCCATGTTTTCTATGCGCGATTGGTGTGTTATGTGCGTGATCTACACATACCGTGCCTAAGTTAACACCCGCACTTGCCGCACGCAACACTACTGCGTATTTCCAATTCTACTTTTATCACTTGTGCAGTAACCGATTCTTCGCTGAATTTCGAGTTCTACCGGTGCATTGCCCAGGCACGGAGCGCAGATCGACGGCTCCACGGTAGCGGAACATAACAGTGCACTATACTGCGCAATGCACCATGCAAGTGGGTGAGTCCCGCGACAGTCTCGAGGTATTTCAGTACCTCCACTTCATCCTCAAGAGTATATCCGCGGTCGACTTCGCGCATCGTGGCACGACAGCCGCGCTTGACGACGCCCTGGAGTGGGCACGGCTGGCTGAGGTGACCGCCTTTCGCATTCTGGAATCTGCTGACCCATTCGAGACGAGTCGATACAATGCCGAGCTGGCGAAGCTGGGTCGACTTCATCTTCTCGAACAGGTGCTAGGAGTAGGAGATAGCTTCGTCGTAGACCCCAAGGTTGAGCGAAGCAATGGCATTCTTTCGCTTGAGCTGATATCACATCGCCTTCCTAGCGGTTTCACCAAGTCTGGAGGGTGTGGCGTACCAACCAACACTCAAGCGGAGAAAGATGAGCACAAGGACAAAACTGTGGACTCCGAGGGATCTGTGGTCGGAAAGGATGAGAAGAGAGCTAGCAAGGATCAATGTAGAATTCTACCAATTCGTATGGCTGATGTGAGAGGTGCACGAATTCTGGTTCTCAGTGTGGCATTGCTCAGACTAACTTCTTGCAATGCCGAATTCCCAGAGCCAGACCGAACCAATCCAGCGGATCAACAAAGCCAAGAAGCAGCCGGGGATACACGTGTGCAGAGGCTAGATGGGCTTTCATTTCCTGATCTTCTCACTTTCCTCCTCGTTCGCCTCGAAAAAACTTTGTCGAGTATCGCAGAAGAAACACGAACAACGCAAGGTCAAGGCTCATCCGGAGACGATGCTCCCCACTGGCCTTCTCGGCTGTCCACCCTTCGATTCATGTGCCTCCCATCCATTGTGCGTAAGAGGCAGCGAGTGGGTAGCGAGCTGCTGCGTGTTATTGCAGCTCCACGCGCAGCCGCCTCTCTAGATGTTCGACTTGAAGCGAAGGCCATTTTGTTGCTGTCGAAGCTAGTGAGTGAGATAGGAGAAGATAACGGCTTAGAACCTCGCCATGCGAGTATAGCACGAGTCGCAAAGATCGCCCCATCTCTCATTGCTACTGCAATTGTTCTCGCAAACTCAATACGAGCATTGCTCGAGCAACCCCCTCATGAACGGGCAGTTTGCTTGAGTGTTATGGTTCCAGAGACTGTCCGAGGTAAACTGATCTTGCCTGATGTGCCTCTGCTACCCGGTGGTACATTATCACCCAGCATATTGTTCACTTCTAATCATGGAGCGGGAGAGACCGAACTCGATTTAGAGCAAGCAGCCACTGTTCCAGGATGGAAGCGTGTCTGGCTCGATTCCACCGTGGATCTACCTAGTACCCATTGTCTGTGTTCAAAACTAGCCAGAATCGAAGAGTGTTTAAGACTTTTCATCGTCTCGGACTGATCAAGCCAGGCTTCGTCTGGTCTGACGAAGCATCCAATGTACAGTAAGTTTTTCATTAATTCCGAAATACATTCGAGCCACTAACCGTATACGCCTTATACATTTTAGTTTATTGCTGGTACTACAGTTCCCACAGATGCTTTTGTTACGATCGGAGGCTCTTCATGAGTTGTTCACCCACTGAGAAGAGTGCCCCTGTTAGAGTGTGATCTCGGACACCAGTATTGAGAGTTGATACGGTGGTTGAGGAGTCCTCCGGTGTCGCCACTAGCCTCTGCACAATCGAGTTAACCTCATTGTCGACGACGAGACCATCATCCAGCACCTCATCGATAATAAGCATGATGAATCGCAGCCGCGATCCCAGTTTCTTTGCATTGACATCTTCGACGAACCATCGTAGCGTCTCATCTATCGCTGAGAGAACACTAAATACGAGTAGTTCATTCTCCTCAAGCGGAGCAAAGACAATCAGGCGGGTGCCATCACCATATACCTTGAACACCATGATATACTTCTCGAAAATGATGCTCTCCACGCTTGATGGTCTGACATCCATCTCATTGAGTTTGGCATGGACTCGGGCCTCGAACTCGAATTGCGCCTTCGTCTCCGCGAGCTGCTTGTCACGGTAGTACTTGGCTGCGATTCGCTCGCCACTCTCCGTCAGAAGGAGCACGCCGTTCATGTAAATCGGCTCCAGAAGCTTGTCCGTGGCGATCGACATCTATAGAGCAAGTGGGAAAGGCAGCAATACCTGGGTTAATTGGGTGTCTGCACGGAAAACACCGTAAGAGGTGGCAATAATAAGACAAAATATGCCAATATTCGCACTTTATCACGCAAGTCACACACACGCTCACGAGATACAGACCCCTGGATAATGTGATTTTCTGATGTGTGTTTTTATCAGCCATGTGAGGATTGACTGAGAGAGTACCTCTCAGTCGAGGAAAACGACTACGACACTTGGCTGGAGTACGCAATAGGCGGACAGTTGATGTATGGCTCGCTTGAACTGTACTTTATGTTGGGACCTCTGTCTTTAACTACAGCAGCGTGCTGGACTGGGATTCTTTGTCTTGTCAGCAAACTACACCCTCATTTCGTCACGATTGCAGCAAGGGGTCAATACACTTGCACCAATAATCAGACACTCTGGCAAATACACAACACAAAGTTCTATTTGATAGCAAACGAAGTTAACCTTGCTGAAATCCAAAGGGCGAGGCAGAGTGACAATGAGCTCCATTGGCCATGACCCTGAAAATCTTGGGCCATCGGTAGCTTCCCATTCCCCAGTGTGGCCATATCCGCATTGACCATCCCGTGTCGCAGTCGATCGATAGTTGTGAATAGCTACGAATGGGAGTGGTTACATCTCTAGTTGTAATGCTATAACATGGGGACGACTAACGTTTATATGATGCTTCTTTCTACAACTACTTTAGCAGTGGATGGCCTTGGAGTGTGCTGCCAAGCAAGCTTCCTTAACTGCCTCAGAGAGAGTGGGGTGAGCGTGGCAAGTACGAGCAATATCCTCTGAAGCTGCACCGTACTCCATACCGAGAACAAGCTCACTGATGAGCTCACCAGCGTTGGGGCCAATGATGTGAGCACCAAGGATCTTGTCCGTCTTGGCATCAGTGAGGATCTTGACAAGACCTTCAGTGTCGTTATTAGCACGAGCACGGGAGTTGGCAGGGAAGGGGAACTTACCAACCTTGTAGTCAACACCGTTCTTCTTCAAGTCATCCTCAGTGCGACCGACGGTGGCAACCTCTGGGTGAGTGTAGATGACACCAGGGATAGCGCCATAGTTAACGTGACCGGGCTTGCCAGCCATGATCTCGACTGCAGCGATACCTTCCTCCTCTGCCTTGTGAGCAAGCATAGGACCAGCGACGACATCACCAATAGCGTAGATACCAGGGATGTTGGTCTGGAAGTGGGAATCAATCTTGATCTGCATGCGGTCCATCGCGACACCGAGCTCCTCAAGACCAAGGCCTTCAGTGTAGGGACGACGACCAGCAGAAAGAAGAACGCAGTCACCGACGAGCTGGCTCTTCTTGGAAGGATCACTGACAGAGGAGAGGTTAACAGTGACGTTGCCGTCAGGGCCCTTAACTGCAGACTCAACACGAACCTCGAAGACGAAGTTGAAGTTCTGCTTCTTGAGTGCCCTCTGGAAAGCAGCACCAATCTCGGAGTCCAAAGAAGGTGCAATGCGGCTGTTGTGCTCAATGACGGTAACGCGAGAGCCCAAGCGTTGGTAAACGGAACCAAGCTCAAGACCAATGACACCACCGCCAATGATGATCAATTCCTTGGGCACCTTCTTCAACGAGAGCGCACCGGTGGAGGTGACAATGGTCTCCTCATCAACGGGCACGTTGGGGATGATAGCGGGAGAAGAGCCGGTTGCGATGAGGATCTTATCTGTCTCAACAACCTGGTTACCACCCTCGTTCAAAGCAACGGAGACAACACCAGGCTTGACAATCTTGCCCTTGCCCTTGATGTAGTCAACCTTGTTCTTCTTGAAGAGGAGCTCAATACCCTTGGTGAGACCAGTGACAACATTCGCCTTGCTCTCCATAAGCTTGTCGAAGTTGGCCTTAACGTTCTCACCACCCTCGAGACCCAACGCGGAGAAGTGCTCCTTAGCCATCTGCAGATGGTGCGTAGCATTCAAGAGCGACTTGGAAGGGATGCAGCCGACGTTGAGGCAGGTACCGCCGAGTGCGCCGCGCATCTCAACGCAAGCGACCTTCATGCCGAGTTGAGCAGCCTTGATAGCCGCTACATAGCCACCGGGGCCACCGCCAACCACCACTAGATCGTACTTGCTCTTGCTCGCAGCCGCGGCCGCAGTTGAGAAAAGTCGGCGAAACATGTTGCTTTCGGTCTAAATTGACGAGGATGCAGCGACGCGGTGTGGATCGTTAGTGGGTTCAAACGGCTCGGAATGCTTCTCGCAACGCGTCTCTACACTCGATTTGTGTCATGCTATCCGTCTAGGGCACCAACGCATACTCAAACACGGCTGCACAAGTGATTTCGGAGAGACAGTACATTGCGACTCGCTTCGTTTACATGTGTCAAGACGCTAGATCCGGAGCTAAGCCATAGGAATGCCGATTCTAGGACTTGTCAGCTATGCGTCCATGTCACTCTGACGCGGTGACCGTTCCGCGGCGTGGAGATATTTCACTCCGAAAACTCACGTTTCGTCGTGTTTTCTTGTCTCAGAGGTGGCCTCCATTCATCCACCCGCACGTATTTCAGCACCCCCGAGCGCGTCCAGGCCTCGGATCGGATTTTCGGATTGCGTCTGGAGCCGGGGTGTATTCCGTCACCCCGCCTGTAGGACAAGAGAGGGTATCCGTCCTGGCCCGGGTTTCGCTAGCCGTTGGATACGGACGGGGTGGATGAGATTACTGAGTGAACTGAAGTTTCGAACCGTTCTCCTCGCCGGATATCGTACGTGCAACGAGTGCTTGGTGCAAGCCAGTGTAACGATCAGTTAGAAACTGCTTGCATGTACTCGATCGCGTACTGATCCTGAGCCAGCACTTAACGAACGACTGCGTCTGACTTGACACAAGACAGGTCTGTCTAAATCGACATTGGTGAGCTAACTGCTCGCTCGCGGACGCAAACGAACTCGACTACAAAGAACCGAAGTATCACAAGGAGCGCAGCCAGCGAGCTTTTAAACCTTCTTTGGCTCTAAGCAGGTCTCCATATGTCTTCCAGTGCTCACCTCAAGCGAACACCGGTTTCTCAGAAAAACGTCAGACGAAGGGAGGCTGAGGACGAGGCGAAATCACACGCCCCTGCCAACAACCCACCCAAAGAAGCAACAGAACAATCTGCAAATGATGTTGATGACGTCCTAGGCGTGGCGCATATTCAACAGCGGATTCAGCACTTGCGTCAGCGCTCGGCAGTGATCCGGCCAGTTGCAAACCTGGTGTCTGCGAGTGTCGGTGACGAGGCTAAGAGCGCCAGAAATAACAATGGCAGTAGCAGCATTCGCAATAATGCCCCTGCTTTGTCAAGCCCTAGTGTGAACCGCAACTTGCCCAAGACAATCCAGAGTCCGAAGACCCCCAGCAAGAAGGCGGAAGTACGACCACCAGTTCCGGTCAGGCAAGCAGCTGGAACTCCACTCCAGCGGCGAAACCCTCCTAAAAGTCCGCCAGTCATAACTCATAGGCAGCAATCCGTGCCGGACCTCGCCTCAAACCCAGCTTCTGCTCGAGATGAACAAGATGTTGACATGGATGTCCTAAACGAGCTCATTGCTGCCATGGAGAAAGGTGATGTGGATGCACTCGAGCGGCTGGAAATGAGGCATACTGACCCTTCCCCGGGGCAATGCGCGGACGAGCGGAAGATAGAGCCTGGGTTACACAGTCCTCAGAGCGACGGTGATCCACAGGCGAATGAACTCACTCCCTCACAGGGTCAGGCTCTAATGAGCCCTGCACCTCCTCCGCGACGCGTGCCTCCCCAACCACCTGGCTCAGGGTTAGGCCAAGGTCCTGATCAAGGACTCAAAGTTCCTTCGTCAGGTGTAGACTCACCATCAGGATCTCCTAATCGCGCTCCTAACTCGAGCCGCAAGGCACTCGATCCCTTCGCCCAGCTTCCTGAATCAACAAACGACCTGGAGATTCCAGCTTGGCAAGGGATAGATTCATCTGCTAAGTCACGGTATAGTGCAGCGAGTACGTTGAGACCATCCATGGGCATTGAATCGGGTATAATTAAGTCGGAAGCCCGAGCTGGCGTGCAGAGAGCTCAGCTGGCTGCGTTGGTTTCAGTCTCGGGAGACCGAGGTTTGACAACAATCCCGGAGCTGAAGAGTGCGAGCGACGCACCCACATCGAGCACAACGACAGTCATTACTGATCAGACACCTAGTTTCTGGAGTCGTCTCTTTGGACGTGCAAAGCATGTTACAGTTGTGAAAGATGCTAATGGAAGCAGTTGTGAGCCTCCCCCTGAGGACGATCAGACTGTCTTCGACAACTTTGTGAGGAGTGCCATGTACAATCGGTACGAGCGGGAGATTGTGTATCACATTGACATGCTGCGTAGATCCAACACCCTGAACGATGATCAGTACGACTTCGCGCTCGTCGTTTGCGATAAGGTCATTGGTCCCATTTCAGACGCACCTGGTCCGTCATCGATGGTGTCCGCTGAGATCCCATCATCGAGCCGAGCTTCTGCGTACACTGCTTTGAGGCCGCCAAACACAATTGGTAACTCGGCTGGTCATGGTATGACTGAAGCGGCACTAGACGGAGAGATCACGAATCTAGCGGAGTCTCTACTTGATCACCATGCCAAAACTTGGAAAGCCGCAGTCGCGATGGGCACCGCTGCGCCAGAGCAGGACGATGGTCGTGAGAACGCACCTGACTCCAATAGCATGGTTCTTCAACCTCTTAGTATTACCGCAGCGAACGCCAGTTCTGAGCAAGCTGTACACGGCGCAATCAAAGGAGAGAAAACTCCAGGGAAAACCCAGGTTGTTCTAGCAAGCAATGATATCCAAATCAATCTCGAACAAGGCGACGAGAACCACCCTCCTCACGCGTCTCAGCAATTGAATATCTGTGGAGTGGCGAACCCGCATGATACTCCTCAGAGGCTGCGTCATCATCGACGGAACTCCGTTGTTCTTGCAGGCAATGTACGACGTCCACCGGCTCTGCTCACGACTCATGGGTCCGAGAATCCTGAATCTCACGACCACATTGAAGGCGACTCAGCAGAAGGCGCCTTTGAGCTACAGCGAAGCCGCCTAAGGCAGGTTCTTTATCAAGCATCCCTACATGCACAGAAAGAGAGCGATGAATCCTTGGAGCGCAGCAAGGTTTCGCCAGGTGAGGTGCAGACAACCTCGAAGTTGGCATCCAAAGACAGCAGTAGCTCGGCTCCGGAATCCGTAATGACCATTCTAGAGTCTCTTCCTTCCGTTGCCAACGTGCGAGCGCGTAAACTTTGGGAGAGAAAAGCGAGGGTCATGTGCTCGCCTGAGAAGTTCCAAGAGTCCAAGTTAGTGGATGAATCGAGCCAAGCACAAGCAAACACTCATCCTCCTACAGCCGCTGGGTCGTCCAGGCCGAGACAACTCCTGGAGGATGAGCCCTCACAGAAATCAGAGATGCAGCGACAGCAGCTTGCTATGCTGGCGATGCTGGAGCAACAGCGTGCGAAGCGTACTAAACAAATGCTTACTCTGCCTCGAACCCTCGTGGCTAGATCTCCAGACCAAATCGCCGGTGCCGGACTTGAAGGTGCAGGCTCGATTGAGATGGTCCAGAATCCTGCGAAAGAGCCAGGAGCACGAAACAACTCCAAGACTCCCTCAAAACGTTCTGTGGCCACAACGCCTAAGCATGTGAGTGCATCTCCTCAGACTAGGCAAGAGGTCGAGGTCGACAGGGCTGTTCCTCAGTCTGTGATTAAGGTGCGAAAGGTGCACGAGCGTGTTCGTAAAGCAAGCAGCGTACTGATCCAAGAACGTCTTGAGAACGCAGGGCTGCTGGTTAAACGAGAGGCATTGAAGCTTACAGAAGAAGAGGGGTGGCAACTCTTCCCTTGCTCATGCTGTCACCGCAAGTCGAACTCAAACGAGCACGACGACGGAACCTCACCTCAGATGTACCGAAGACTTGTCCTAATTAAAGTATGTGCACCGCCGGAACGCCTCGAAATTGAAGCCGAGGCCATGCGGCTAAACATGCGCTTACGCAAAGGTGGCCACTGTCCGTTTGAGCGTTCCATTCGCCACGCCTTCCTAGGGACCGCTGATCCGAGCTGTCTATTCCGCTCATCAGAGCGTCAGTTTATTCTAGATCGTATCATTCGTTCTCCGGCTGAGCTGGGTGGGGCTGAGTTGTCTGAGTATACCCCACTTGGTAAGGCTATCATCGATAGATTCCCACTCCATATGTATGCAAGACTAGCTGGTCTTGCGCATTGGGTGAAACCTTGGCGCTACACGATTGAACAATCGATCGACATCAACCAGCCTTCAAGTGCTCTCGGTAGCCTCCCCGATCCAGAAGCAGGCACGACCACTAGTGGTGTGAGCGCTTCTTCGCAGAGCGAGCCGACATCAGAAGAGGGAAAAGAGCCAAGTTCAGAGCAAGGGAAAGTCTCTACAGTGGGCTGTTTAAGACGTGCTATCTCCCTTGGTTCGAGTTTCTTCAATCAGCCGCTGGACGCCATTGCAGACTACTTTGGAGAGCAAGTTGCATTTTATTTTGCTTGGTTGGAGTTCTACACAAAGTGGCTTATCGTCCCGGCAGTCGCTGGAGTGCTTCTTACGGTACAGATTGCGCTATGGTCATCTGAGGTTGACCGAGGAGCGAACATTGTGCAAGTGAGCTCGCTTGACTCTCCGTACATCCCAATCTACTCTGCTTTGCTTTCCATCTGGTCTGTTCTAATGATCCGTTGCTGGGAGCGGCGTGCGTCAGAGTTGGCATATCGTTGGGGTGTGATCAATTATGAAGAAAATGACGAGCAGCTCCGTCCCGAGTTTAAGGGCAAGCTCAGGTTTCATCCTGTGAAACAAATAATGCTTCGCCACTATCCGGTGTGGAAGCGAGCACTGAAGCTGATGTTTTCAGTGCCATTCCTCATTATTCTAGTCGCAATCCCATGCTTCTTCGTAATATGGCTTTTCAATGGCTATGACAATGCGTTGAAGGAACATCAGATCAAAGGAGGATTCAACGGCCTCGCAACAATTAATGAGCCACTCCTGTGGGCCCCGGTGTTATGGGGTGCCTTTGTGCCAGTCTATGATGAAATTTACACATTTATTGCAAACAAACTGAACCACTGGGAGAACTGGGCGAAGCACTCGACTCACCAGAAGAGCTTCATTGCGAAGGTTTTCTCCTTACGTTTCCTGAACTCCTTCCTGGTTCTGTACTATTTTGCCTTTGCCGATATGGGTGTCATGCGGATCAGCACGTCTCTCGCATCTTTCTTGATCATGGGTACCATTTCGCAGTATATTATTAACCTATCCATCCCAGCTTTCCTGCGCTGGCGAGCGACCCAAAAGCTGAAGCGTCAGGCAGGTAAGGAGTTGCTTCGTCTGTTTGTGAACAAAGCCACGAAAATATTCATGGCGAAGCTCAATGCTGAGCCAGCCCTACGCAGAGATGTGGTGGTAAGCTTGAATGCGAATTCCGATATGGCACAGGAGGAGGTCGACATGCGACTCCAGAAAGCAGCACGGATGCATGCACGTGCAGCGGGTGCAGGCCTAGAAGAAAACCGAGCTGTTCTTTCCAGGTTCGTGACTCAAGCCTGGGTGGAGTCTCGTAGGCCACCCCACGACTCTTTCCGAGAGCACGCAATGCTAATTATTCAATATGGCTACGTCGTTTTATTCTCTGCTACGCTTCCTATCGCGCCATTTATCGTACTGATCAAGAATCTGGTGGATATCCGTACTGGAGCCTGGAAGCTATGCAACCTGTCAAAGCGTCCGATTGCTGCGAAATCAAGTGGTATTGGAGTTTGGCTCGATGTAATCCGAATTCTCTCATTTGTGAGCTCGGTCACCAACACCATCTTGATCGCCTTTGCTTCCAAGCAGCTGGATAAATGGTGGGATCGTCCAATCACATTGAGCGATAGGCTGTTATTCGTATTCGTTTGTGAACACGTCTTCTTGATTATTAGCTGGGTAATTGATCGTATGCTTCCGAGTGTGCCATTCCACATTCGTTTTAAAGTCGATCAGGAGCGCAAGGCTCTCCACAAGCAACAGGCTCGGAACCAACATGGTGATGAACTGCTCCATCTCAAGCAATATGATTCAGAGCTAGAGGGAGTAGATGATCACGGCACCGGAGCTCTGGGCTTTGTTGCTGACGAGAGGGCCACTGCCAATTCAAGATTCACTACACTTGCATAGGGACATTGTATTCCTCTTCAGTAAATATCGGGTTCAACTAACGAACTATATAGTTCACAACAAATACACTTGATGGAAAGCTTTTGACTAGCATAACACGATGAAGCAATCGATGCTACGATGCTGTGCAAGGCAGCCTGACTTACAAGCACTAGTCGAGGGCAAAGAAGCACGTGTCCTACCTTCGAATCAAAGGATAAGACAGACGGCCATATGGGTCCTTTCTTAATTCAATGAAATGGCTAACTAGTAAGTAGATGCATCATAATCCTGACCGCATTTGAATGGAGATTTCCTACAGTCTTACAATCGGATTTGTCATTGGATGCTCCTTAGGCTAGCGCACACTCGCTGTGTGGTAGGAAGCCTGGGATGCTGGGTGCATGGGACCACCACGTGGCGAATTGGTAACTCCCGAACTTGTGACAGCTGAACGAGTGGTAGCAGTTGTCGGGAGAGGAGTAAGGTAGGTAGATCTTGTAGTTTGCAAGGCCGACTCTGATGGTGTTGAAACAGTAAGAATACTCACACCATTCTCCTTGCGCTCGATCGATCCATGGTTGTCTGAATCTCCTTTGTGGTCGCCATTGCCGGACTTAACCATCAGGTCCGCTGGATATCCCAAGGCTAAGGGGTCCGATTCCGGGATCGCTCCTTTGGCTTTTGCTGATAAGTATGCCTCGAGCGAAGCCTCCCACGAAGGTCTGTTATACATCTCGCATCTGTACAATCGGAATGCACCCAAAACGCACTCGGGCATCTCATTATCGTCGTAGGCCTCGACAGTGTATGCCCAGTCAAGCACCACATCACTCATCTTGGTCAGGAAGGAATCCAACACCGTTCGAGCGGCGGTGCAGAAGGCATGCACATCAAGGTCAAATTCGTAGTAACCTGGGCCACGGAAGACAGCGTGCTGAGGTCGCGAAAGGAAAGGCTTGGCGTTGTAGCCCTTGACCATCTTGGAAACGATCCAATTCATGGAGAGCTCATCGTCGTTGACCAATCTTGGAATGCACTTCATACGCTCCAAGTGGCGCTTTGATTCCTCAGTTCCTGGCACAGCAAGAAGCAAATCTCGCAAAATGCGGACTGCGTTGGAGCGAGGATTCTGACGGAGCAGATCTCGCTGTGTCTCGGGTGTAGCTGCAAAATACTGGATAACGCAGAGACCTGGTCCATCGGTAATTGAGGTGAACTTACCAGGGCTGTAGGTCGGGATTTGGAAGACTGCAACAAAAATCAAGGGCTTCTCCATCGTGCCAAGCGTAAAACCGTCTGGGCCAGGCTGAATTGTTGTAATCTCGCCTGGAGCAAGATTGAGCGCACGTCCGCCCGGGGTTGTGAACGCCTCGTCCACCTGGCGACGAACATCGTGGAAAGTTTTGTCAATGGCACTCTTTTCGTATGCCACCACGGGCGCTGGAAGCCGTGAATAAAGTGGCTCCAGGTCCATGTACTGCATCAGATGTGACACTCGCTGCTTGCAATTATAGATATCAACACCAATGAGATAGAACAGGGACTCATCTGATGGGGCCTTAAGCTTGTTCTTCTTGTAATTAGGGCCACAGCGGACTTGGAAGGACTGTCCATGAAGGTCAGCGTATGCGTTGGCGTCAGCGGAAGTCCTCGCTGGCTTCACTGTGAGCAAAGGAATCATACCACGCGGGCTAAACGGTGCGACAATTGTAGGATTCGCTGATGGCGTGGTCGGTGTGCCATGTTGCGACTTGATGTCTTCCTCCTCGTCGTCGCTGGAGCACTCATCATCCGAAGTGTTCTCGTCCTCCCCGCCTCTTTGCTCGCCTTTGCGGGCAGCGACCGCGAGTGCTTGGTAGTAGTCTCCTACGTGCTTGAAATCAGCGCGGGGGGCAAGGATCGTGATGCCAATTGCTTTAGGGTAGCCGAACGTGATGATCGGCGCTGCAAGCGCGTAGAAGATAACCAATGCCAGTCGGAAGTTCTCAGGGGATGCGTCACGGAGGAGAAGGATCGGGATGAAGGTGACGCAGAAGAAGACAACGTATGCGATGATGCCTTCGAACGGGATCATGGCCTCAGCTACGAAAGGAGATTGCGCGATCGATGTATATACACCGGAGATGCTTCCGCGCTTGTCGCCGTTGCGCTTGCCGCCGCCTTGTCGGTCGGCAAGTGAAACTGGAGTTGGTACAACGGCAGTCTGCAGCCCGGAAGCGCGAGCGCCGGCGTTTAGACCACTCATGACGCTTGGGCTTTGAATGTCACCCCTATTCTTTCGCATGTTGTAATCACCAATAACTTTGAGCTGTCGAATGACTTCAGCGATACGCTCCTTGGTGGAGAGACTGGGATCCAAGCGTTCTTGCAAGACGTTGATGAACTTCCAGGCGGTATTCATCATGGTCACAACATCGTCACCACGAGCAACTTCATAGAGTGGGTTCACGGCCGTAACAATACGGAACATAGCACGAATTGGCCTAGTGGACTTGGACTTTTGTAGAATGAAATGGCCACTAGTGGTAATGTCGCGGTATCGCGAGAACGTTCGGAGGCTAGTATAGGACTTACGAATCTCTGGTGGAATAATCATGTGGAGGTCATCAATTGACATGCCTGCAGAGGCTGCGAGCACAACAGCTGGGTCATCCTGATTCGTCCCAGGTGCATTGTGAGCAGCGGGATCGGCTACCACTGGGGCCGTGGGTGTCGCAGAACTGATGCTCGATGCATTGAAGTTGTTTGCATGGGAACCATTGGGACCCATACTGGAGCTCATTGCTGGAGGGATACCTGTTCCTGGTCAGAGAAGCGTTCCTACAAGACAAACGAGTGTTATCCAAGCCAGTTGGCACGACGAGTATACTTATCGTGCTTAAAAAAGGGTGCAAAAACTAGTCTTAGTGGGTGCTCTCGCGCCGCTCTTACAACGCAGGCTGGGCACAATCTGCACAGACGTTGGCGTGGAGCTGGATGCCACACGTACTTCGCCGGGCTGGGTGCTCTGGCGTGGACTCTAGGGGGCAAAACGTGCTCCTGAGTCGGCCAGTGTTGAGTGAGGGAAGAGCTCCTATATCGGCGAGAAAGGCGCAGGTGTGCGAGGGAACCACATAAAACCCGAAGTGAGTCCAGGCACACCGATACAAGTAATGCGGCGAGCCAAGCAAGACTATCGTCTAACTGCCAGCGGTCACCCAAACGCGCGTTAGAAACACTTGAGATATGAGATTTTTCGAAACCCACTGTTCTGTCTTGGGTTTTTGGGCGCTTTGAGGGCACGGTAGGATGTTTCGAAGCGATTTAAATAAAGCAAACATCGCCTAGGCGGTCGAGGCATCGAAAAAGACTCGAAGACAGTCCACAGGCTCCAGAACTTGGCCCCATTCAACACTCCAGAAGTATCTATCTTCAACCTGGATTCCACCCATGACCTGGACACCCAGTGCTTGCCTGGCACGCGGGATTCTCAGCGACACCAAGAAAGTTCATGGATGCAGTCACTAGGATGTGCCGAGGCAAGACACACCCAAATTTGGCTAGCACACCCGCCCTTCACTCTATACCCAGTCGTGGTTCCAGCGACTCAGCACTTGTGAGGCAGGCCGATCTGATTGGGACAGATAGCCAATCGAGTGTGTCATTCTCAGTGGAAAAGGCTCTATAGAGGAGAGTGTAGCCCGTCACCGTATTATCTCGAAACCTGTGCAGTTGCACAAGCAGTTTGACCCACGACAAGACATGCTCCACAAAGACGTTTCTTCACTGACTGAGATGTAACTCGTTGTATGTGGTTTATTCCTCCGGTTAAAAATCACGAAGAAAGGTATCCATCACTGGCAAGTCCGTATGCGTCCACTCGACCTCAGGTATGCCCAAGACAACTCCTAAATCTCCCCACAAAGTCTCACATCGTGAACCGAACACAACCCAGTCCCATGGCAGCTCTATCCGTCCTGGCCTAGATTTCGACCAGCGCCGGTTCCGGCTAAAGGCCACAACAAGTGAGCGGCAGGTGGAAAAGTTCCAAAAAGGTTCCAAAAAGTTCCAAACGAGTTCCAAATTTGGAACCCGGGCAGGGCGGTCGGGGCGGTCGGGGGGCGAAATCCACAACAGTTGACCACTTTATTAAAAGGGTTAAGACAACAACATGGGTACGTATTAGACTAGAGCATAGTGTCGGAGGATGCATGATGCGCTGCGACATCGATTGAATGTATTATTATGTCACGTTGGGAGCTTCTAGTCTCGCATGTTCCGCTCCAAACACTTTGAGCACACTCTCGGAAGGTAGCGCTCCCGTCACTTCTACCCACTGCGGACAAGGGCGGGAGCGAGTGTGTGCACCTGAAACCCCGTTCTTTATATGAGTCACTCCTCGGGACACCATCTCATCCTCGAACATTTGCCTCAAACTCTCCCTCTGCCCCGCAACACAGGTGCATACAAGTACCTTGAAGAACTCTGGCGCAAGAAGCAGTCCGAAGTCCTCCGCTTCGTCAACCGTCTCCGCACTTGGGAGCTCCGTCAGCACACCCAGGTTCACCGTGCCTCTGCTCCTACTCGTCCCGACAAGGCACGCCGCCTCGGTTACAAGGCTAAGCAGGGTTACGTTATCTACCGCGTCCGCGTCCGCCGTGGTTCCCCCAAGCGCTCCAACCCCAAGGGTATCGTCTACGGTAAGCCCAACAACCAGGGTATCAAGTTCGTCAAGGCTGGCCGCTCCCTCCGCTCCGTTGCTGAGGACCGTGCAGGTCGCGCATGCGCTAACCTCCGCGTTCTCAACTCCTACTGGATTGCTGAGGATGCTGCTTACAAGTACTTCGAGGTGATCATGGTGGATCCCCAGCACCCTGCTATCCGCCGCGATCCTCGCATCAACTGGATCTGCAACCCTGTCCACAAGCACCGTGAGATGCGCGGTCTCACTGCTGCTGGTCGCAAGGCCCGTGGTCTCCTTGTTCGTGGTAACTTCGCTACCCGACTCCGACCTTCCGTCAAGGCTGTTGTCACTCGTCGTGCGAAGATCTCTCTCCCTCGTTACCGTTAAACGTAATGCTGGGGAAAGACCGACGAACGAACAAGTTGATCCTTCTTGCGCGGCTGTGGCGGATGCAGTATCAGCTCGAAAGGATGCTAGGTGTAGCGGTCCTTGGATTGCTACTGCTACTTTCCCGATTACGTATTATGATCCAACCTGCTTCTTGTGGCTACTACTGTACCAGTATCTCGCCTCGTATTGCACTTTTACAAGTGCACTGCTAAGCGTTTATCCTTGTCGCATGTCGTCGCCATTTGCGCACGGCGATCAGTTACGAAGCGGGTTCATTTTTTGAGCCCGTGCTCCAAAGGGGCCTTTCGTTGTTGCTGCGATCGTCCTTCGCACCCAGGAATACAACATGTTTGTCTGTGCTTACCTTTTAAACACGTAGAATTTGTGTCATAGATAATGTTTGTGTGGAAGATCTGTCGTTCCGTTTGTGTACCTCGTGTGAATAACCTCGTGCGACAGGCTCCGAGACTTACGTCACTCGTGCCACACTCCGGTCAGGATTTTTCAGTGCCGTGGCTAACCGGATGTGGCTAAAATTTGAGGCTAAGAACTGTTGCGCGAATTTGATTAAAACGTGTGAGATCGTGTATAATCCGTGCGTGAAAAAGGATATAATTAGCCGAGTAGGTGCGGTGTACGCATACAAAGGATTTACGACTCACAATCTAACGAACGACCCCATATCCACCCCGCAATCGCACTCGGTCTAGGTCCTGGCTAGAGCTTAGACGGAACTCAACGACGTCTCATGTCTGAAGGGGTGGTGTTATCGCAGCAGGAGCAGGAGCAGCAACGGCAGCAAGTGGATGCGGAGGCCAAGACTCCGATGGTAGGATTGGCCTCGGCCGGATCCGCATACGCCTCCCGGCCCATGTCCGAGGCTGATGCATACCTGCGCGCTGAGCTCAAGAAGCGCATCATGGTGCTTGATGGTGCTATGGGTACCATGATCCAGCGCCACAAGTTGACCGAGGCGGACTTCCGAGGCGACCGCTACGTGAATCATCCGAAGAACATTCGTGGTAACAATGATATCCTGTCTATTACTCAGCCTGAGATCATCTATAACATTCATCGCCAGTACTTCGAGGCCGGTGCAGACATCTGCGAGACGAATACTTTCTCCGGAACTCGCATCTCACAGGCTGAGTACGGTATGGAGAGCGAGGTCTACGAGATCAACCTTGCTAGTGCCCGTCTATGCCGCCGCGCCGCTCGCGATGTTGAGGCTAAGGACGGCCGCCGACGCTTTGTTGCTGGTGCCATCGGTCCCACGAACCGAGTCACCTCCATGTCTCGCAAAATGGAGGATCCCGGTTTCCGTGATACTAGCTTCGATGAGCTCGTCGAGGCATATTTGGAGCAGGTTCGCGCCTTGATCGAGGGTGGCGTCGATATCCTCATGGTCGAGACTATCTTCGACACCTTGAACGCCAAGGCTGCCCTCTTTGCAATTGAGACCTATTACGAGAAGGCACCACCGCAAGAGCCTCGTGTACCTATTATCATCTCTGGCACGATCACCGATGCTTCTGGTCGCACCCTCTCTGGTCAAACTACCGAGGCCTTCTACACCTCCGTTGCTCATGCCAAGCCTCTGTGCGTCGGTTTCAACTGTGCACTCGGTGCTGAAGAGATGCGTCCTTACATTCAGCGTCTCTCCGCCATTGCAGAGTGCTTCGTCTCTGCATACCCCAATGCTGGTCTTCCCAACGCTATGGGTGAGTACTCTCAAAAGCCGTCCGAAACTTACAACTTCATCCGTGACTTCTGCACCTCGGGCTTTGTCAACATCGTCGGCGGTTGCTGTGGTACCACTCCCGAGCACATTGCCGAGACATACCGCGCTACGTTGGACGTTACACCTCGTCAGGTCCCCGAGCCATACCCCAACCTGCGCCTTTCTGGCCTTGAATGCCTCGAGTTCCGAGATGACATGAACTTCGTCAACGTCGGTGAAAGGTGTAATATCGCAGGCTCGATTCAGTTCAAGAAGATGATTCTCGCTGGTGACTATGAAAAGGCATTGAAGGTTGCACGTCAGCAGGTTGAGGATGGTGCTCAGATCATCGATATCAACATGGATGATGGTATGCTTGATGGCGAAGCTGCAATGACCCGCTTTTTGCGTCTGGTTGTGACCGAGCCAAATATTTCCAAGGTGCCCATCATGATCGACAGTTCCAAGTTTCATATTATCCGAGCCGGCCTTAAGAACGTTCAGGGCAAATGCATCGTTAACTCGATTTCTCTGAAGAATGGTGAGGAAGAGTTCCTTGCACAGGCGCGAGAGATTCTCAAGTACGGTGCTGCTGTCGTGGTCATGGCATTCGATGAGAAAGGTCAAGCTGCACTCAAGGAGGACAAGGTTCGAATTTGCAAGCGTGCTTACGACTTATTGACTCAGAAGCTCAACTTCCCTCCTTGGGACATCATCTTCGACCCCAACATTCTCACCATCTGCACCGGTATGCCTGAACACAACAACTATGCTGTTGAGTTCATTGAGGCAGTTAAGGAGATCAAGAGACTCTGCCCCCATGCAAAGTGCTCTGGTGGTTTGTCTAACCTTTCCTTCTCCTTCCGAGGCATCGAGAAGATCCGTCAGGCAATGCACTCTGTTTTCCTCTACCACGCAATCAAGGAGGCCAAGCTGGATATGGCTATTGTCAACGCTGGTGCTCTTCCAATCTACACAGAGATTGAACCAGACTTGCTGGCGCTGTGCGAGGATGCCATCCTTAACCGGACTGAGGAGGCAACTGAGAACCTCATGAAGCGCGCTGAGCTCGAACGAGAGAAGGCCAAGGAAGGTGGTTCCCAGACAAAGACTGCCAAGAGTGCCGACGAATGGCGTAATCAAGACGTTGTCGAGCGTTTGGCATACGCCTTGGTCAAGGGTATTGTAGACTACATTGAGCAAGACACTGAGGAAGCTCGCTTGAAGGCCGCACGACCTTTGGACGTTATTGAAGGTCCATTGATGGGTGGTATGAGCCAGGTCGGTGATCTCTTCGGTGCAGGCAAAATGTTCTTGCCTCAAGTGATCAAGTCCGCGCGTGTCATGCGCCGCGCCGTTGCCTACCTGATTCCTTTCATGGAAGAGGAGAAGCGTCAGCGTGAAGCACGAGGCGAGGTTGTCAAGCCTGCAGGTACCGTCGTTCTGGCCACTGTTAACGGTGATGTCCATGATATCGGTAAGAATATTGTGGGTGTCGTCTTGGGATGCAATAACTACCGCGTTATTGACCTTGGTGTCATGGTTCCATGCGACCAAATCCTCAAGGCTGCAATCAAGGAGAACGCTGATATTGTCGGTCTCTCAGGTCTTATTACTCCTTCTCTTGACGAGATGGTTACTGTTGCAAAGGAGTCTGCACGCAAGGGACTTCGCGTTCCAATCTTGATCGGTGGTGCGACTACCTCTGCTATGCACACCGCAGTCAAGATCGCTCCTCACTACCCTGGTCCTTGTATTCACGTCCTTGACGCCTCGCGTTCTGTGACAGTCGTTGCGAACCTCTTGGATCCTGAGTCGAGCGCTGACTATGTGGATGAAATCAAGGCCGAGTATGAGGACCTTCGCAACGAGTACTACGATTCCTTGGAGGAGCGCAAGTACGCGACTCTTGAGGCTGCACGAAGCAAGAAGTTTGCCATCGACTGGAACGACAAGTCGCAAATCCCATGCGCTCCCACCTACATCGGTAACCGGGTTCTGGAAGACTACGATCTCAGCGCCCTCGTCCCCTACATCGACTGGAATCCTTTCTTCCAGGTTTGGCAATTGCGCGGTAAGTACCCCAACCGTGGTTACCCCAAGATCTTCAACGATGCCGATGTTGGTAAGCAGGCCCAGGATACTTTCAATGATGCTCAGGCTATGCTCAAGTCTATCATTGAGGAGAAGTGGCTCAAGGCGCGTGCGGTTGTTTCATATTATCCCGCACAAAGCGTGGGCGATGATATCAATGTCTACGCTTCCTACGAAGATGCTAAGGAGGGTAAGCCCATTACCACTTTCCACGGATTGCGCCAGCAGCAGCTCAAGGACGATCCTGACATGCCATACATGTGCATTTCGGATTTCGTCGCCCCTGCAAGCACCGGCGTCATTGATCACATTGGTATGTTCGCCTGCGCCATCTTCGGCGTTGATGAAGTCGTGGAGCGCTTCCGTGAGAAGCACGATGACTACTCCATCATCATGCTCAAGGCTCTTGCTGATCGTCTCGCTGAGGCATTCGCTGAGAAGATCCATGAGACTATGCGCCGTGAGACCTGGGGCTACTCCAAGGATGAAGCTCTGGCAGCAACCGAGCTTCACCAAATCAAATATCAGGGCATTCGTCCTGCACCTGGCTACCCATCCCAGCCTGACCACACTGAGAAGTTGACTATGTGGAAACTCATGGATGTTGAGCGCCTTAGCGGCATTAGCTTGACCTCTTCATACGCTATGATGCCCGCAGCTGCAGTCTCAGCATTGTGCTTCGCGCACCCCAAGTCGAGCTACTTCGCCGTTGGCAAGATTCAGCTTGACCAGGTCAAGGACTACGCTGCTCGAAAGAAGATGACTCTTGCCGAGGCTGAAAAGGCTGTCGCAGAATTGTTGGCATACGAACCTTCGGCCGAGAACCCAGATGTATAAATTCGAGAGATGCAACAACATACCCCTAACCAGAATGTTTCAGAATGAATGAAATGTCATATTTCTTGCCTTAGAGCAGGATTCCAGCCTACCACTGCTTGGTTATTATCATCAGACTATCATCTAGCTCTTGCTCTCCGCATCAATCAAGGTTTTATGGAGCTTATCTACGTGTCAACTACTACCTCTACAACATTTTTTTCCCCTGCCTAAGAGTGCTTCAAGAATGGTTCGCTGATTTCTTTTACACTCACATTGCCACGACTTCCACTTCGCTTGCATATCCATTAACCAGCGACTCCATACCTGTTCTAATTACGCTAGCAGATGAACATAGCAATACAATTGTGTCTCGCCACCACATGTTTGCATCCATGCCCTCGCTGCGCGATCGGCCGTCTGGTTTCCCATCGTGGGGTTGCCCAACTGCCGACTGCCTTTCAGAGACCAAAATACAAGCTTGAATTTCTCTTTTGCCAAGATACCGAATTCTAACATCCACCCAGCGCGCCAGCTAGTGAAGGGTATCAGAGTGCAGTTACGCGTGGTCTGAACCCGCCAGATTGATTTAATCAAGTTGCTAACACCGGGATCAACCGGGAGATGCAAACAAACATTCACTCAGGCCTTCGGCTGGTGGTCAAGCCCAAGGCGAAACCACCAGCGCCTCCTGGAGCAGGAGATAAGACCACATCACAGCAATATCAGGTGCCACAGGTGCAGTCAATGCATCACCCACTCCAGACACCCCAGCCAGCCTCGCACGAGGTTCAAGCGCAGCCTCAAACCCAAGCCTTTGCCTCGGCTTCGAATCAGGCTTCAGCCATGGAGCATGACATTGCGGGTCAGAGTGCGGGGTCGCTTCTAGGTGTCAAGCGAAAACTCTCCCCTTCATCATTTGGCGGATTCGCAGAGCCACAGTCAATGGCACGTGTGCGTCAGGACCCGCCAATCATTCAAGATGCCGGACTCCAGCATGGCCCCGCCGAAGTGAGTCTCAATGTATCTTCAAACGCAAACCCAGTGGGAGCGAAAGAGATGACAGAAGATCAGGATCCGTCCCTGATCGGCCCTTATGCCTGTCGAAGTGTTGCGCAATTTGAGAAAATCCGCAGGCTCGGTGAAGGCAGTTATGGCACGGTCTACGAAGCGAGAGACAAAGTCACGGGAGACATAGTTGCCCTAAAGAAGCTACGTCTTGGGAGCAGCCAAGCTGGTTTCCATCTTACATCACTTCGAGAAGTCGCTCTGCTGCGCACCCTCTCGCATCCCCACATTGTTAAGCTGAAGGATGTAGTTGTAGGTAGACGGCCTGATCTCGTTTTCCTCGCCTTCGAGTATTGCCAGACAGATCTCGCCAGTCTCGTTGACCGACACGGCAGATGGTTTAATCAACGTGAGATTAAGACAATTCTTCTTCAGCTTCTAAGTGCGATTGCCTATCTTCACAAGCGGTATGTCATTCATCGTGACATCAAGCTCTCGAATCTCCTGATTGCCAAGAATGGCGCGATCAAGCTGGCAGACTTTGGCCTCGCACGAAAGTCTGGTCATCCTGTTGAACCCATGACACCTGCGGTATACACGCTTTGGTACCGTGCCCCGGAGTTGCTCCTACGGTTTGACAAGTACAGTACGAGCGCTGATATCTGGGCGCTTGGATGCGTCTTTGCGGAGCTTGTGAAACAACGTCCGATTATGATGGGCGATACGGAGGTGAGTCAAATGCACCTCGTGACAGAGTTGCTAGGTACCCCAACAACGGTCATTTGGCCTTCATTAAGCGAGCGCCTTGATTATCTGAAGTACGTATCGAGAAGGAGACAATGCTGCGTAAAGATTTGCGATCGTGCCCATGTTCGTGCTGGCCGGACACAACTCTCCCACCCTCATCCAACCTTGCTTTCTCTTCTCCCTTGCATAACCTTTCTGTAGATCGATGAACTTGCCAGCCTACCCCTATAGCCGCCTGCACGAGCGCTTCCCAGAGCTCTCGGCTGATGGTAAAGATCTTCTGCAACGTATGCTCACTTATGATCCAAGCAAGCGAATTACCGCGGCACAGGCAATGGAGCATCCGTACTTCCTCGAGAATCCCCTACCATGCCCAGTTAGCATGATGGCTCCAATCCTCAAATCAGTACGTTGCTTTCGAAGTGCTTTGTATTCAACGGTCCCACCCGTACCTGAAACCCACGATTGATCTGCAAACACTGGCTCATGTGTTCTCTCGCGTCTGATATTCTTTTTCCCTCTCTAGGCAAATAACTCGAATGCCACGGATAGCTCACGGGTCAGGCAAGGCGACTACAACTGACGCAGTGGTGGTAATAGCCAACATAAGAAGCTCGTGCCGGAGATAAACCGTTTGTGAGCGCTCACCGCCGCCACACTCAAGTTCGGAAGGCTGGATGTATTTCAGCAGTACTCATAATCCCTCCGTCTGTGACCGGGCTGACATGTTTCTGTGCACTGGAGACGTGTAATCCCTCAACACCAGGCTGAGTTCCACGCCACATGCTTGGAGCGGCCCGTCCTCCCCAGTCCAGAGCAGCCGGGAAATTTTGAACTGGGCCAGATTCGAAAAAAAGGATGAAATGCAGTTCAAATTGCACGTTTCCGCAGTACACGTACTTGACGACCGGGCTGTAGGTGCACCGAGAAAACCACACAAATAGGATCCAACACATCTGACGTACTTGAAAAGAGGGATTGTTGCATACCCACCCAGCCTCGAGGTCCAGAATCCGGAACATGAACTGGGTTGGAGGCTCTCGGCAGAGGCTCAAGTTCCGGCGGACTAACCGCGCTTTCCCGCGTAAGAGGTACGTCTCGCTATATGCAGCTATTGTGGTGTTGCATCTCTTTCCCTTTCCTGTCCGGACGTCGTTCATTCACCGCATTTACTCCTTCATTCATCTAGGAAAACGACTACTACAGAGGCTAATGAGCATGAGTTCGCAGCGCCTAGCGAGGGTGAGGCTGGCACACATAGGGCCGAGTTTGCTGCTGCAGAGTTATCGACATCTGCACATCCTTCGGAAACATCTGCAACGGGCTACACCGCACAGGGCTCGACCAAGCCCGCAGCTTCTGCCTCCGAATCGAGTCCCCGACTTGTACAGGCTGTACCAACAGAGCCGAGTCATGGAGAGAGTCTGTTTTCTGTTGAGGCTTTGCAGAGTCGAAATGAGAACCAGCCACCTGCGGGCAATACTGCTTCGAGCGATTCCCGAGTGCTGCAGAAGCAACCAGGAGCTACAACTAGTTTAGACATTGAACGGCTTCGTGCACACCGCAAACTGGCGATCAAGAACGCATCGTCGACGACAACCGTGCAGGAGCCCATCATCAACAAGTCGCGACTGCAATCTGTGGCTGAGCAAACTACGATTGGAGCGGCGTTTTCAAAAATCGAATCCAGACTGGCAAATCCACTTCCAACAAACATCGTGTTGCGAACTCGAGGTAGATCAGGACGATACTCAGGACGAACCCAAGCTTCACGCTTTACGGGTGATCTCTCAGCTCAGCCTCCCCCGCTAATGACAACCAAGACCCGTGTGGTCAATAGCAGGTTACCACATTCAAGCGCCTCTGCAGCTGCAGTCACTGCTGTTTCAGCACCGATGGGAAGAGGCAGGACTGTGCCGACCGCATCCACTGCGTGGCGAGGGGCATTCAATGAGTTCGCCCCAGCTCCCGGCCTAACTGGCCGTGCTCATCCCACAGACCTATTCGCTGATCTCGAGCCAGCCCCTTTGGGCACTCGAATTGTCTCCCTGTCAAGAGGCGATCTCGACCAGGACTTATACCATCCACCAATGAACCATTCTTCACACGCCGGCAGCTTGTCAGGACCCGCCGCAGCAGCGACTCCTCTCAATCCGGAGCCGTTGCGTTTCGATATCGAATCCGCCACGAGTTCGCTATGGCGCCCAACTGAGCGAGTTGACCGTATGCCAGACGGTCTCAGTGTTAACAGCACGACGTTCAGTGGTGACATGAAGAGCGACGCAATGGACGACAATGTTGTTGAGATATCCACAGATGACGCCCGAATGCGTTGGATGCCTAACCAGACCGCACTCCAGGTGGGCGGGGCATGGCGGCCCACTACGATACCAGTTCCCGCAACCATTAGGCCAGCCCCTGTCAACACACTGTCGTCCCTACAGCAGCGGTACGAGATGCTCCGAAGCCTCCAAAACGTAAGAGATAACATGAATGCAGGTCCAGAACTTGCTACATTCCCCACCAGGCTCACTACTCTCCGGCCAGATGATGAACACGCGAGGTGGCTCTTGAATGGGACAATACCTCAACCTGCCATTACCCATGCCGACTCGAACTCGAACGAAGACACCTTCCAGCTCGACCGAACGTTACAGTAAAGCATGTACGTTGTTATGCACATGCATCTGTGGGTTCTTTAATCTATTTTGTAACAGAGAGGCCACAGGCGCTTCATTCGTTCAATCAAGTGAGTGTGATAGCCTGATTACTTACGTTAGTTCAATACACCATTTACAGATTTCAAGTATGATAAATCCGCTCCATGCCCTCCAGTCATAGCGAAGTATATGCCACATGCGTCCCAGTGCGCCACCCATCACCTTCCCCGCCATGGGATGCGCCCATACTGTAAGTGGTCGACGTTAGGATTTTCGGAGTTGAGTGCACATTTGCCTAGTGGCCGAAACTCGGCTGCTAGCGCGGCTAAGGAGGAGAAAAGTACATATTTATGACTTATGTTTCTGGGTAGACACGATGCACTTGGCTAATCCCGACTCACTTTCCGTACTATACCGAAAATGCACATCTAGCCAGATGCTCAGTCGCCTCACTCGAGCCCTGAGGGGTTTGGGCTCGCTCGAGCGTACTGCACTGACGATTCGACGAAGTCAGCGAACTCACTGCGCTGCCGCTACCCTTTCCACATGGATGCCATCTCAATCAAGGCTTACAGCGTGGAAGTTGCCTTCAAGTGGTGCGAGGCTTCCTTCCAGCAGAGAAGTCCGGAGCAGTCTAGTCCCCAGATTGAACCCCACTGTGGGACAAAGGCACTTTAGCTCCGAGGCAGATGAGGAGTTTGTTCCCATCCTGACTATCGAGCAGGCTGTCATGGTCAAGAACGAGCTTGCAGCCGCATTCAACGGCCAAATGCAGGTAATCTTGAACAGTCTGGGCAAGAGCACTGAGAATGTCGTGGCAAAGTATGTGGGTTACTAATCGAAGCGCTGCTATAATATGTTTTGGTGATACTGCTAACCCGAGTACGCCCATAGCTCACATTACTTCCAATTTTCCTATGCCTACACTATTGTAGATATGAAATGGTCCAGTCCATGCTCATGAGCATGGTTGCTGAGTTGCTCCAAGACCACCCGGAGTTCAAGGACATGGATGAGATGAGTGCTTATGTCAAGTTCAATGATCTTTGTGCAGAGGTACGTCCTACACGTGATCGCGACTTACACACTTGGCTTCTGAAACAAGCTGAAACAAGCTGAAACATGCTGAAACCACATGCACTTGCCGCTCGAAGTCATGTTCCTCATTGCTTGCTTCTCTTTCCATTCCGGTTTTCTAGCTACTTGACGAGCACGATCAGGATGGCGAACTCAAGAAGGCAAACGATGCCATGTGGGCAGCCATTCTCAAGGGTATGTACGACACTCCTCAGGAAACAGTAGAGGATGCCTCAATCACCCTCCCCGAGGCTCGAGAGTTGAGCCAGATGTATCAGCTCTTTGTAACTCGGGTGAACCTCTTGGAGGGTGAAGGTGAAACTAAGGCAAGCGAGGAAAACGAGGAGGAGCAAGATGTGGTTAAGGCGCAGGGCGTGGAAATGCTTAACTTCCTCGAACAGCGTGAGAACGTGAGCAGGTTGAATAAGAAGCTGTCCATGGCTCTTCTGCCTTTGTTTGAAGAGTACGGGTTTAAGGGTGAGGAGGGATACTTCCTGATGATGAAGTGTCTTGTGCGCTATGCACGCGATGATATTGTAGCAAATAATCAGTACCTTGCGGCCAAGGCCTTGTCTGAGCGACTGGGTCTGCCAATGCCAACTTTCAAGCAAGACTAAATACAAGATGTGGGATAGCCGCAGTGGTAGACTTTATGATCGGAGAAAATGCGCCCGAGACTGGCGCTAACCTGTAAATCGGGTTCATCACTATTCTGCAGGTACATTTTCGCACCGGCCCAACGTTTCGATGCATCGATTTGGTGTCAACCCGGCCGACTCGCAACAAGTTGCGAGAAGGTCACCCGAAAAAATCCCAAAAAATCATAAAAAATGCCGAAAAATGGGGGAGAAAAAATTCCGAAAAATCGCGAAAAATGCGGGAAAATCAAGGCGAGAGGGAGGAAACAGGAACAATGTGCGCGTAAAGTATTTTGCGTATTTCGCCGGCGTGGGCGAGTGCATGCAGCTCTATGCCAATTTGTTTGCTTGCCAATGCATGGGGGTATTGTGCGCTGCAGTATTTGTAGCTATAACTCCCTGTATGGCCTTGTAATTGGGCGCGAAATGAAGTTCCGAGCTCAAGGTCGACTTTGAGGGTGCATTCTCAGGGCCGCTCTCGGGCTAGGCACGCTTTGAGAGGACTATATACCCCACGATCAGATCCGAATGCTCATGCCGCGCTTGATAATTCACACACATGTAGGGATCAACCATGGCTCAATACGCAAACGAGGTGAAGTTGTTCAACAAGTTCGCCCTCTCCACCGTCCAGGTCAATGACATCGCTGTGAAGGACTACATCACGATTGATTCCGTGCCTGTCTTCGCTCCTCACACTGCTGGCCGCTACAGCAAGAAGCCCTTCCGCAAGGCTAAGTGCCCCATTGTTGAGCGTCTCGTCAACTCCATGATGATGCACGGCCGCAACGCTGGTAAGAAGCTCCTTGCCATCCGCATCGTCCGATCCGCTCTCGAGATCATTGCTCTCCAGACCAAGCAGAACCCCATCCAGGTCCTTGCTGATGCAGTTGCTAAGGCTGGTCCTCGCGAAGACTCCACCCGCATTGGTGCTGGTGGTGTCGTCCGCCGCCAGGCTGTCGATGTTTCCCCCCTCCGCCGCATCAACCAGGCTGTCTACCTCATGACACAAGGTGCTCGTGCTGCTGCATTCCGCAACCTCAAGTCCATTGCTGAGTGCCTTGCTGATGAGATCATGAACGCTGCTCAGGAGAACCAGAACTCTTACGCTATGAAGAAGAAGGAAGAGATTGAGCGCGTTGCTAAGGCCAACCGTTAAGCGGCATACTCTATTGGTGTTTGCGACGCCTCGGAACGCCAAATATTGGATGTGGCTGAGCTGTGTATTATCGTTCTTTGCGAGTTAAATGGATGGAGTATGTACATCCTACCATAAACTAAATTGATCCCTTTTCATTCACTCCCGTACCCACACGCTGACTCCAAAGTCAAAGTCTCGCAGTAGCCCTCGCAGTGCGTCGCTCGCTGACAAAAGGTAGGCTTGCTGGCCAGTGCAGGCAGTTTAGCCGGATCCGGTTACCCGAGCTGGGGAGCTGAGGTGTCTGGAGGGCTCATTTCTATTCCGTCACCCCAGGCTGCGGTCCGCGCGGAAGATTTGGAAAAAGGGCGAAATTGGGAGGAAAAAACAGACCGCGGAGAAGGTGCGAAAAAGGCCAAAATAGCGTGTATATGTGGTGCTTTCGTATGAATATGCGTGAAAACTTGTAGAACACCCTAGTATGCATCTGAGTTGCAGCCTCGTATCGCGGCACAGTCTCGCACACCACCACAAATCACCCCGCAAGGTGCCGAAAATCCGGACTGAAGCGGAGGTCTCGCCCCTTCAGGCTTCCGACGCCGGGTTCGAGCCCTCTGCGTGGCCCGCGCCCCTGCATCGCCGTGTTGTCTTGTGGATACGAGCGCCGAAGACCGGATGCGTAGGGGCTTTCATTAGCCCGCGTACGCGCAGGGTGGGAAAGGCGAGCTCGAACCACCACATAAGGGCAGTTTGATGTGTAGTCGTTTGTATATGCGATGTGTTGGCTAGCCACTCATGGAATGCACTGCAAATCACAACCTTGATCCCATTCGGTGTAGAAAAGAAAACAGCCCACGATGGACGGCTACGTCGTGACCATCATCGTGCTTCTGGCCGCGTTCCTAGGCGCCGCAATCGCGGTGTACCACACCATCAAGATCTCTTCTATCTCGATCGATATCCCTACCCAGGAGGGCAACGCTCCCCTCGTCTCCTCGATTCAGGGTGAGAAGCCTGAGGCTGACGTCTATGCTGATGTTAAGCGCATCTCTGAGGCGATTGCAGGCGGTGCAGATGCTTTCCTCGGTGCTGAGTACAAGTATGTCACCGTCTTCGCTCTTATCTTCGCTGTTGTCATTCTCGTCGTCATCGGTGCTGCCAAGTGGGACGACGCTGAGCGCCACACCTGGGCACACGCTGGCTTCGCTACCCTTGCTTTCGTCTTGGGTGCTGCTACTTCCATTGGCTCTGGTTTCATCGGTATGAAGATCGCTGTCCTCTCCAACGCTCGTGTTGCTGTCATGGCTCGCTTCGGCTACCGTGATGCTTTCCGTACCGCTTTCAAGGCTGGTATGGTCATGGGCTTCGGTCTTGTTGCTTTGGGTGTCGTCGTCCTCTACGTTTTGATGGCTATCTGCCGTGCTTATTTCGACAAGTGGAACGTTGATAACGAAATCTGCCGCACTCTCTTCGAGTCTGTTGCTGGTTACGGTCTCGGTGGTTCCACTGTTGCTCTCTTCGGTCGTGTCGGTGGTGGTATCTACACCAAGGCTGCTGATGTCGGTGCTGACCTCTCTGGTAAGGTTACTCAGGGCTGGGAGGAGGATGATATCCGCAACCCCGCTGTCATTGCTGACAACGTCGGTGACAACGTCGGTGATATCGCCGGTATGGGTGCTGATCTCTTCGGTTCCCTTGCTGAGTCTTCGTGCGCTTGCATGGTCGTCGCTGCTTCCTCTCCTCAGCTCTCTACCAACTGGGGTGCTATCTCCTTGCCCCTTGTTTTGATTGCTGCTGGTATGCTCGCCTCTTTCTTGACTTCCTTCTTCATCACTCACTTCCAGACTGTTGAGGAGGACAACCAGATTGAGCCTGCATTGAAGCGTCAGCTCCTTGTCTCCACCATCATCATGACCCCTCTCGCCGTCCTCGTCTGCTACTTCTGCCTCCCCGAGAAGTTCAGCGTCAACGGCATTGATAACATCAAGTTCTGGCACATGTTCATCTGCGCTGCTCTTGGTCTCTGGTCCGGTCTTGCTATTGGTTACATCACTGAGTACTTCACTTCCTTCGCTTACACTCCCGTCCAGGAGTGCGCTGAGGCTTGCCAGGCTGGTGCTGCTCCCAATATCATCTACGGTCTTGCTCTCGGTTACAAGTCCTGCATCATCCCCGTCTCCTGCCTCTGCGTTACCATCTATGTCTCCTACTCTATTGCTGACATGTATGGTGTTGCCGTTGCTGCTATTGGTATCCTCTCCACCATGGCTACTGGTCTCGCTATTGATGCTTACGGTCCCATCTGCGACAACGCTGGTGGTATTGCTGAGATGGCTGTCATCCCTGGTGCTCGTGACCGCACTGATGCTCTCGATGCTGCTGGTAACACCACCGCTGCCATCGGTAAGGGTTTCGCTATTGGCTCCGCTGCTCTCGTCTCCCTTGCTCTCTTCGGTGCTTACGTCACTGGTACCGGTCTCGTTGTTGTCAACCTCTTGAACTCGTACACCTTCGCTGGTCTCCTCTTCGGTGCTATGATTCCTTACTGGTTCTCTGCTCTCACCATGAAGTCCGTCGGTACTGCTGCGTTCGCCATGGTCCGTGAGGTCGAGCGTCAACTTGACCCCTCTACTCCTTCCGGCCATGCTATCCGTGCTGGTCAGCAACTCCCTGACTACAAGGCTTGCGTCCGCATCTCCACTGAGGCTTCCCTCCGTGAGATGATTGCTCCTGGTGCTCTCGTTATCCTTACTCCTATCATTGTTGGTTTCGTCATGGGCCGAGACTGCCTTGCTGGTCTCCTCGCTGGTAACCTCGTCTCTGGTGTCCAGATCGCCATCTCCGCTTCTAACACTGGTGGTGCTTGGGATAACGCTAAGAAGCTCATCAAGAAGCAGCTCGGCAAGGAGGCTAAGTCTTCCCCTGCTCACACCGCTGCCGTCATTGGTGATACCGTCGGTGATCCTCTCAAGGATACCTCTGGTCCTTCCATCAACATCTTGATCAAGCTTACCGCTATTATCTCCGTCGTCTTCGCTCGTGCCTTCCCTCCTGAAGGCAAGGCCTTGATCCCTTACATCATCAACAAGGCTAAGGGCAAGTAAATAGCATGACGACTTCCGCTTGATCAAATGGGTGGTAAATCGCAATTTGCTTTCAACTGAACGTTTCCCTCAGCGACAAAGGCTAGAACGCGTCTTTGTTCTGTACTAAAGTAAGGCATCCTAGGAACTGCGCGAACAACTTGGATTTCCGTTGTTTTCATAGCATAGCGTGCTATATGTCTACATTCAGCTCTTTATGTACATCATTCGTATGATATGCTATACAACAAGGTGAACCAGGTGGTTCTTTTCTTTTTAAGTTATTGACTATTCTATGCTAGACTACTCTTGGATCAGATTGCTTTCAATTTGCAACTTGTGTGATTGCGAGAGTGTAACAACGCGTTTTAAGGTGTTTCGAAGGTGTTTCGAAGCTGAGATCCATCTCGAGTGCCGTTAGCTTCAATTCGATCGTTCTTGTACGTGCATCGGATCTCTCTCCACGCTTTCATCCACTATGGGATTTCACTCGCTGTGCATTGGCAGCACTACCTTGCTTCCATGCCAGTGTGATCACCACCGGGTCCCACGCTACGCGCCGTAGCTTGGTTTATACAATACAAGTGGGGTAGCCTGAACTATAACATTACCGGACCGTTAACGTCCACTGTGCGGTGTTCGTTTAAGAACCATACATTACATTGTGTATCAATCACTGGCAATTGCGTTTGCATGCAGCATCAGCTGCTCTGCCTTGCCGATCGAGCACAAGACATATCAAAGTGTAGGTCCTAAAGGAGGAAATCTGGACTCGGTGAGCCAACTTCCAGCAGTACGAAACCGGAGCCGCGCGCAGTGCGAATTGGAAACAAAGCACACCAACCTACGCGACGTACAAAGACATCCCTATATGCAGCGAGTAAGCTTATAGTGATCCAGCGATCATGCAGTATCTGCGTGTATCGCGGGTCCTCGCAAATACCTTCCGCCACGACAGAAGAAATGTCCTGTTGTGGTGGACTTCGGGGCGGGGACGACGGATATACCGCACAGACGAATATGCTGTGACGCTTTCTTCACATTTACGCAGTCTGGTGCTGCCATCCGCTCTCCCCCGCCGATACTCCCACTCCCACTCTGACGCTGAGGACCTTGATACAATACCCTTCACCGAGAGTCGACGCGTGCTGGAGGAGCCACCATCTTTTCTCAGGGATGAGTATCGCTACTCAGTACAATCGCGGGGACAGCCATCTGCGGACACTACAGTGGACACGGATGAAGATCCTCTGATCGACTCTGACAATTCGGACTTGATAGAGGAGTTCGGGCTGGGGTTGGACGCGCAGGAGCCGGCATTTGGCTCACTTGGCGCGAGCGAAAAGGCGATCATTTGCACCACCAATGCGCCGCACTCCGTGATCCAGAGTCTTGTTCCCATCGTTCTGGACGATCTGTTGCCACGACTCGAGCAAAGCAAATGTTCCGCAATGGGGTTGCTGATCCGAGACTTCTTCGGGAACCGGAAGGGACAGGAGAATAAGGGTGGTAGCTTAAACATTACGACTAACTTCTTGCACGACCCGTCACCCCAATTGAGCGGGTACAAGTATCGATCGGATCATGAGCACATCTACCTCATTCGTGACATTGTCCACACATTCCTACCAGTTCTTACACTGAAAGACGTGACTGTGCTCTCTCGCATCGCAGCCTTGTACGGATATCCCGGTATGGTGGCAAGCATCTGGTGGGCTTACTCAGACCAACAGGAAGTCGTGAAAGCCACGACTCCGACACTTCGTGAGACCTTTGCAGCACTTCGTGGGCTTAGCGCGCTCCCAGGTCTCGAACAACCTGACTCCTCTCAGATTGTTGAGGATGTGCTTGTGGCTGTCCGCCTGAATGTACGGCAGACCTACGACAAGGCAGCGAACCGATGGACGTATGCAACAAGCATGATGGAGGGTGACAAATTCCGTACCGTCCAGCACCCTCTAAATGAATTCATTGCAGCAGTCTGCCGCCAATTGCAGTTGAACAGCAGGCTTGATGAACTGCAATCCCAAGTTCTTGAAGATGAGTTGATGCATCTGCGTTTTATCCTATCAGATGAACCCGAACACAGACTCCTCGGAGAGCAGTTAGCAAGCAAGAGACAGGAGATGAATCAGATTCATTCCCAAGTGAGATCGCTGGACAGAGAACTACTTCGGTATCGTGTCAGAATTTCAGCACTTACGCGAATAGCGAAACGCTTCAAGCTCAATAACGCAGGAAGCATTGTAAAAGATCGTCCGTTGCCAAATATTGAGACCAAAGGTCACGCTTCGAGCGCACGATCTCCCGTGGCTAGCCTTCCTGTGGAAGCGCTTGATGTTGTTGCGAGCTGTTTGTCCTCACTGCTAGAATCCTCCAAGTGCCTCCAGCATGACTTACCGCGACTCCGGTATTTACTGAGCCTGATGTTAGATATTGTCGCGCTGGTTCTTTCGGGAAAAGGTGTTCATAGCGCGCATTCCTCTGAATTCTTCTCAGACTACAACATCGCAAGGCTACTAGACTTCGTATCACTGAAGAAATGGAGTGCCTTGGCAAGTATGCGCGAACAGAGAGAGGTCATGCGAGAGTATAGTAAGATCAGAGCCAAATCACGGAAGGATTCGCCGGAGGGATCCCAGCCGAAGTATAGATACAGTGTCAAGCCACAGGTCGAGTTTGTGGATCTTGAGCACATACTTCCTCAGGTCCTTGGAGTCGCGTCAGGTGCTATCGACAGTTTTAGCTTGCGAGCCGCCACAATACGTACAAGGTTTGAGAATGCGGAGCAGCTTATTGCGGCCGCGACAATGGACGATGAGACCTTCCAATTAGTAGCACAGGCACCCAAAGGGTTGTCTCAGTGCCTACCAGACATCAATCTGGCTACGCTTACCAGCAAAGATCAATCCTTACTCGCATCTGCACTTGCATCACCGACGCTGGATGATGAGATTTGGGAGGCTGCCCTTCGACAGGCCTCACAGATTCGCTCTGAAGTGTATCGAATTCTCTGCCTTCGCCCAATACTTTGGTCACAATCCATTCTTGCCTCGTGCATAAGAGTCATGTCGGTATCACAGGTTGGTACACCGCAAATATGCGCTCTGTGGAATAGCGTCGTTGACGATGATTTCAGCCTCGAGGGCCCGAATGTTCCGAGCCTGCCTCAAAACGCCGCTATTCGGCCAGGGTTGAAGGCCCTAAATGTGCTGATTGATAGCTTGGCTCGAAATAGGATTGCAGACAACTTGGTGTTACGGCTACTGCATTTATTGGACCAGCTAGAAAGCGACGATTTTGCGCAACCGAGAGCCACGTTATGCCTTAGCAAGTTGCGACTCATGCGGGGCTACTCGTGTCCTCGCCAGATTCAGTCTGTTGCAATCAGAACGTTCCGATGTATTTATGAGAGCTTGGCGGATGAACCCGCTTCCGTGAGAGACCAACTCCTTTCTGAGGCGACTGATCTGATGCTTAGTATTTTGACGGCTGACAATTCTAACGCCGCATCCGAGACAAAGTCCCTGACGGCATTCTTTGAAGACTGTGAATCACTTGTCCAAAATAATGCCAGGATCTTGGGTCGGACGACCTCTGGTCTCGTTGCATGCATGCGTGTTGGCGTTACCTTGTTGTATAGGATAGATCGAATCGTCCAGCTAGGTCAGAATCAGTCGGGGGCACAAGTAAGTAACACTACTCTGGAGCCCATTCTTCCATATCCTCACCTTGTGTCACCTCTCGTATTTGCCGAAGATGATGTATCGACACTATATCGGCCTCCTGCAGATGGCGCAAAGGCCTTTGCTCACCGATACAATGCATTAAAGCTGCGTGTGAACAGATATATTGAACTATGCAATCAAATTCTGTGGAGCCAGCCGACCAAAAGCATTCCATCTGAAAGCGTTTGGGTCTATTTGCGGGCAGTTCTCCGTCCTGGCGGACGGGAAGAAATGTTTCAGCGCGAGACACTACCTGCGAAGTATTTGAAAGCTCGCGACTTCTTGATTCATGCACATTCCACCGGTGTCATTTCCCTTTGGAGTACCGAATACCCGGCAGAGTCAACTTGGCCCACAATAGGTGATGCCGGCACGCCGAGCCGGAGCATCAGTGTTCGACTGCCTCGGGACAAGCGTGCCACCTTTGTTTGGACTCTCGCTACGGTCGCCAAACTCGAATCCGACCGGTCGATCTCCGCGTCCCCGTCCACAGGTGTATTTCCTCAACAAGTACACGCCATTTTCCCTCATCGCATTGAGCTTTTGGACGCAACAGACATGGACTCGGAGTCAGTTGAATTCGGATCCTTCATAGCCTGCTTGACCGCATTCAGCGCGGCACTAAATGGCGCGAGGTTTGATCTCTATGCGGTGAGCACTCTGTTCTCTAAGCATTTCCACACAGTATCCGAAAAGGATTCCCTCAGTTCGCTTCGCGTTTTAGAAAGTCTACGACTCGTCAAGGACGAGGTTGCGGACCCAAGCACTGTTATTGAAATTCACGCTGTCGTTGACGTCGAAGTTATCTTGACTGACAAGAAGAGAGGGAGTGCATAATACTTACTAAGTCACTTTCGAGCCTGTGTACATTACGAATAAACAGTTGTATAATAGCTTCACAATGTATGGTTTACTGTTATTGTAACTATTTGGGGGAAATTGTGGTACGCAGGGTTACAGTTACACGCCGAATGCCCTGAGCGTTCGATCTAATCTACGTATAGCCTTGGGGTGTAAGGGTTTCATAGGAGGAGACCTCATATTAGACAACGTTTCGGAGGAGGACAATAGCATTTGAGGCCTTAGCACGTCATGTAGTCGGGAGTGTTCCAGATGCGGGGAAGGCGAAGCAGGGCGCTGCGATGGAGCAGCTTCGATGCAAACAATCTCACTGACCTGTTTTGGACGTGGCTGAAACATTGGCAGTCTGCAAAGTTCAGGTAGACTGACAACTACTTCGTACATGCAATGGCTAACCTCTTCAACTGTAAACTTCAGATCCTTAAGATCTCGCCCCTCGGGGTCATCAGGGAAGAAGCGTAGAATGTCACCTTCATCAGTGAATTGCTGGAGTGCCGGTTGGAAAGTATTAGCATTCAACCTCTCGAGGAACTTCCACAACTCTCGAGGGGGGTTGAAATGCTCAAACTTACCTGTACGACGTGCAGCCAAAGTGTCGAAGAGGTTTTGGAGCTCTACGGGGAACGTGGTTTTCGAGCGCAACTCGCTGAGAATACTGTAAACAGCATCCTCATCCTCAAACTTAGCATCAATGGGGGGCAGTCTTTCGGTTTCGCAAACATACTTGACAACCACCTCACGACGGTAGTAGGTGTTAGAGAGCTGAGCTTCAAATGCTGTTGCGTTAATTCGCGCATCTGTTGTGTTGAACACAGCACGAGGAGCACGCGGCATATCATTCTTACCGATGACCTTTAAGTCACCCTCAGGAATACAGAAGGAACCACCAACAAAATGTTGAGCCACATATGAATTTGCCGGATTGTCGGCCTTCACAAATCGGAGGGCCTTAACCCAAGGTTGCCGCAGGAGAACTTCTTCAATATAACCAATGGTGGGATCCTGCTTCAATGTTGGACGCACCTCAATGGAGACGTCCTGCTGATCCCCTCCACGCTCTGGATGACGGAAGGTCATGCTCTGCATCAACGCGTCTGCGCTCGCCGTATCTGGTGTTGTCACAAAAGGTGCGACCTGTTTGTGGAAGTCTGTGGTGCGCAGCCATTCAATGGCACGATGTACATCACCTGCCAAATTGGCTGGGGCAAACTGCTCACCACCTTCCATCTTGAGTCGGGCTGCGTCAGTTGCTCGTTGAAGATAGTGCCGGCCATGAAGCGAGAACGGATACAACCCAAGGATGTACGACATTGTATCAGACGAGAAGGGCTGAAGAGACTCTGGATACGATACCAATGAGCCATGGAATTGCTCAATATAGTATCCAGGACAAAATGCGTACCCCCACCAACCAGATTTGTACAAACTGCATTTCAGCTTACGCTGTCGGGCGTTCAAAAGTCGCGCAACATACAGAATATCATGCTCTGTAACAGGATCATGAGGCGAGGGTCCTGAGTAGTAGCTCTTTACTGCTACAGCCCTCAGTCGATCTCTCCTCTGCTTAAACCCATATGCCGTCCACAACAACTTATCAAAGTGCTCACTAGCGCTGAACATGTCTCTGAAGTAATTGTAGACTACCTCAGGTAGCGAGCGGTACTCGTCAGTTTTGAAGTAGTGCTCGGCCGCTACCGCATCAAGTGTCTTGCGACCTTGGACTTCCAAGCTTAAAGTTCCATCCTTCCCCTCTGTGACTTTCGCAACTAATGTTTCGTTGCCGTATCGATTCTGACCAACATGAACCTGAGGTAACATGAGAGGTTCCACGCGTCGGCACACCGCGTTCGAGGCGAAGACAATAATGTACTTACCCTCCCCGACCTCTAACACCTGCCATATCCAATTGCTTCGAGCGCGCACCTCATCATGCCCTCTGCCAAAAAACCATGGATTGGACTTTACGGTTGGCTTCGTCTTGTCCTTGGCGGTGCTGCTACGAGCGGTGGATGGGTATCCATAGAAATAAGGAGAACCACGGTTGCCGGGCATACTGAGTGCACGACGAACTTCGGTTTCGTAGCGATCCCAATCTTTGTAGGGCACGTTTCGGATTGGGATATTCATACGTCTTTGTAGTTCGTTCTTAATCCGGCGTCGTGCTACATATGTGGTGGTCTTGTCAAGTTCATTCGGTGTTCCGGGTTCTACAGGTGACGCAGTTCCGACAAACTGCCTATTCATGATATGGTAGCGCTCCATTTCCTCCTCCATGCTCAACTCCGAGGTGAGATTGGCAAGCTGATGGATTGCATGGGTGAGCTGAGCAAGCGGACCTTGCGGTACTTCCAAAGCTACAGCCTTTAGTGTCATCGCAAGCTGTTGTGCTAGCAGGTCCCGTAGCTCCGGAGCCGGCTCTCCATCGAACCAAACTTGCTCTACATCCGGGGTCATCGTTAGCTTAGACTCGGCTTCTCTGAAATCCGCTTCACGGTTTGCTTTCCATTTCTCGAGCAGCTGGCTCATGTGTCGATAGAGCCCTTCATGTGCCTTCTTCGCGAGGCCTTCTTGAACATTAAGAGGCATCCGAACCCAATCACTCTCCGTGAGCTTACCTGCCTTGTAGAGCTCCAACGCCGCTTTAGATGACGAGACATCGGGTAGAGCACTGGCAGAGGTAAGATTAGTCATCGCACCAAATATGCGATCAACAAAGAGTCTCTGGTACTTGCTCGAGGCCTGAAGAAGGCGCCTCAAACTGTGATCAAATGCAGATGAAGGAGAGTGCTTTAGTGCCTGGCGCGAAATGGATGAAACGAATCTCTCTGCAATGAGAGAGGCATTAAAGGATAAGGGACCTGAACTGGCAGCGCGATTTCGCGTAGGAATGAGTGATGTGTCAAGGAGAGGTAGATCCTCTGGACAAACATATTCGACTTGAACATAAAGTGACTTTGATTTCGAATCTTTGTTGACAAAGAATTCGCGGTAGGGCACGGGCTCATGAGGCTGGACACGAAGTGGGGTAGCAAACACTACACCCACCGCTTCAGGAATCGACTGAGAGTCCTTGGGATTCTCCTTGATGTTTGAAGTGGCGAAGCCGGCGGAGAAAGAGTGTACCTTATCCTTCTGAATGAGGACGCTCCGGCCGGGGGCTACAGTAACTGAGAAGCCTGCCTCTCCGTGAGCAGTAATCGCCTTACCTCCCTTGAAGTGTTCATGCAAGCTCTCTCGCGCGCGCTTCACGCTTAGATGCTGATCTGGGAACTGAATGGTTGGCTCAAGTGTAACGGCATCCGGCTTGGTATCTTTAGGCAACCAGTCAAGCAGCCGCGAAGTGCTGTGTAAGACATCGTCGTAGACATCAGGTGTGCGGTTGGGGTCATTCGCGAGACGTTCATATCGAACAGTCGCATTCACGAGTTCCTTGAGACTAGGACCCACCCTAACAAACTCATTGATCGCACTCTGTGCATCTTCTACGGCCGCATCGATCTGAACTAGCTCCTGCTCACTCCTTGCATTATTCAGTTCGGTTGCCAAAGCCACTGAAGACGATGGCAACGACGATGACATGGAGGAACTCAAGCTGCCGAAGGGGAGCGAACTTGGAAAGTTGCATTCGTACTTCTTTCCACCAATGTTAAACGTTCTAACCTCCGCATCTGGATTGTTATAGTACTCTGCAGGTAATGGGTTCTCAGCCGCATCAAGGATTCCGACTAGGTAGAGCTCATCGCTTTTGGAAGGTGCGGGTGCGAGGGGGACCTGAAGATGTGACGCAAGCACACTCGTCTGCATTTCGGCGCTTACATGATCCTGAATGACAAGCCCATACATGAGTAGAAGCAGAAGAAAGGATCGCAGCTTCCATTGCGACATCTCGTGTACAACTCCGGTCCAACGCCTCTCTTGGCAGATCTGCGGCATGCTGATATGCTAGTGTAATATTGACCTGGGCTGATCAGACCAATGCACACTCAGTCGATCTACCAATTGATCCCCTGCGTTTGTGACGCCGGCAGCTCTCGTATTCCCCTCGCCTTGATCGATCGAGATTGATCGACTACAACGGTTTCGGCTTTGGCTTCGGTCGTGACCGACGGGCCAGAATAGAATAGAGGACAACACGGCGCCAAAAGGGGCACAAGCAGGGGCAGTGAGAAGGCCTGGCTGGTCAGTGCTACGCAGAACGAAGCAGAGAGACAGGCACGGCTGTTGGCAGGCCTGAAACGGGGTCTACATGTGGATGTGTAGGAGCACGAGGGCGATATTAGAATCGTCAGAGAAAAGTCGTAAATGCAGTAAAACATCGGATGCAATCTATGCCGATGCTGATTGCATGCTTCTCAATGGTCACTCCAGCGCTCACGACCCCACGTACAGCGCCGTGTCAGCTAAGATCTAAGCTGAGGCTAGCATCTGGGTGTGGATCTTGGCAATACAGGCGGCCTGGGGGGTAAATCAGGCCAGATATCATACCCGCACACGCCACAGACTCGTGCTCTTGCACTCGTCACTCAACACACTGCGAGTATCCCGTGAGCACACAGTGTGTCATTGTGGTTTTCATTCTGATCGGTCGCAGCCAATTTTTTCGTGTGCGTAAGATGCTATTCTATCACCCCCGAACCCGGTCGCTCGTTGAGAGAAGGGAAATTCGCACCTCGATTGTGAAGCGTTTAGGCCCGGCTTTCTCGCGTTCCCGCTGTGTGCGCGGAGTATATACGGTTGTGTTGTGTGAGGAGCTCGTATGTCCGTCGGAAACCACCGGGATCTGCTCGCAAGGCGCTCCCTTTTGTGAGATATATCGCGCCAAACTCGCTCACTGTACCTGGAACTGATCGGCTTCCCCCCTCCACCTCCACTTTCGACGCCGTTCTCCACGGCTTGTATTGGTCCGTTCTTCGATTTGACCGGTTAACCATCCAGCTTAGAGGTATGTTCAAGCGAGGACTGGTGCGTCTGGGCGCGGCAGCACTGCAGCGCGGCGGAAACAGTGTCCGATACATGGGCGCCGCGCTGTCGCAGCACATCGACACGCCGTATAACAACCTGAATACCAAGTTTGAGTTCACTAAGGAGAGTATGGAGAAGATCGAGAAGGTTCTGAAGAAGTTTCCATCGAACTACAAGCAGTCTGCAGTGATGCCACTGCTCTTCATCGCTCAGGAACAGAACAACAACTGGCTCCCACTCGCTGCGATGAACAAGGTTGCCGAGATGTTGGACATGCCGCCGATCCGTGTGTACGAGGTTGCCACCTTCTATACCATGTACAACCGCCAGCCCGTGGGCCGATTCCACATCCAGGTCTGCGGCACGACGCCCTGCCAGATCCGCGGTGCAGAGGCCATCAAGAAGGCTGCCATGGAGTATGCCAAGGTCGCTGAGGAGAACGTTGTGAGCGAGGATGGTAACTTCTGCATCACTGAGGTTGAGTGCCTCGGTGCCTGCGCCAATGCGCCTATGATCCAGGTCAACAACCACGAGTTCTACGAGAACCTCACTCCTGAGACCGTCCAGAAGGTCATGGGTGAGCTCCTCCAGGGCAAGGCTAAGGTTGGTCCTCAGAACGGTCAGCGTGTCGCTGAGGGTCCTATGGGCCGTACCACCCTGAAGGACTACAAGCCTTGTTTCCCTGCCTTCCGTGATCTCGATGCACTGCTCAAGGAGAAGGAGGCCGCTGCTGCTGCTCCTAAGCAGTAAGACGAGCAGTCGTAGGAAGACTGGGACAAGCTAGGCTGTTATTCCACTGTACGTAGGCACCCAGAACAATAAGGAGCAAAAGTAGAGGAAGATCGCATGGCCCTCTGGGTGCAAAGCTACACTAGAGAGTAATAGTAAGATCTGTGAGTAGGTTGGAGCTGTCGACTCACAGAGACAGAAATTTGGATAGGAGTAGACAGAGATGTGTCGTCTAAGGTGAGGGTGTGGGCGCCGACGCCCTGAAGGAGGGGTAGGCGTCAACGTATTTTCAAGACGACCATTGTCATCCTCAGCATCACCATCACCATCACCACCCACCACTACTACATGCGTGTGCAGAACAATGTATAGCCGAAGTCAACCAGACGCATGCATACGCATTGAAGCAGGAAAGGTATGAGCCCTCTGCACAAGCACATGGGCGAGTGCCGTCGCAACAAAAGCTATTGACGTAGTATAGTACACATTATTCGCTTGTTAGTTTTTGATCACCATCGAACGTTGTATGCATTCAACCCTCCAGAAGTTTGAGTGATTTGAGAGGATCTTACCATGCCACCACATTGCGCATGTTATAAACCTCAATTCCTCTCTGCCATGAGCTGCATAATCGGGCTGCGGCGAGATGTGGGTGTGTGACTAGCTTCTTCCGCGAGCGCAAGCCCGAAATGCAGTCTGAGGAGGGCTTGGGAGGAAATTTTTGAATTCACTCAGCACACTGCCAGGAATGCGATGTGGAGGCCTTGCGTGAATGCCACACATAGTAGACTGCACAAACGCATGTATCCACTTGGTTTGGTTCCATTTTATGTACTTAACTCCACAAAAAATCTTGTAATCTACTGAATTTTAGGAAAAATATGGACGGCCGCTCGTTGGGAGACGCTTTGAGTATCACTGGCGTCGGTTCCAAGTCGGGCCGGGGCTCGCAAACTAAGCAAACAGACTCTGAGTCCCAACGTGACTCGCTTTCTCTTACGGGAACGGGTTCCATCGAGCTGGGCATCTCAGTACTGAAGGTTGGTAATTCAAACGAATGCAAAGTTGAGGACGACGCTGTGCCACGGACACAGGACCCCGTCACGCAGGAAGAGGAGACCGTAGATGAAAGTGCAGAAGAGGAGATCTTGGTTGTCGGGTACGTAATGACGCATTGAAGACGCCACTGTATTATTGACTGAGCGCTGGATGCCCTCTCTGGAGGACGTGGAGTTCAAATAGCCGTTCCAGCTGTGCAGGCACCCGTTCGCGCTGGAGGAGTGGACTCGAAGTAAGCTTGAATGCCTGTGGTGTGCAATTTATTGCCTGTTTACGGCTTACGATGCTCACACACGACGTACTTTGACTTATAGCGGGGATCGAGTAGTGCATGACGCGAGCCGAGATCGATTTGGAGAGTACATCGAGGCCCTCCAAGACATGTGTGCCGGAGACGTCTTCGGTGAGATCCAGGAGCAATTCTTCCAAAAGTACCACCACGAGTTTGAAGATACTGAGGAGAATAAGTTGAGCTATATGCCAATCTTCCAGGAATGGGTACGTTTATCTCAACTCGGCGATCAATGTCATGGAATGGATGCTGTTGTGCTCTACATTGCTGAACTCCTTTCTCCTATCGGCATTCCATCGCTACACAACCCTCACCACCACTACACCTCCATGCTTCTTCACCCATCCTGTCACAACAGAGCCAAACCATGGAGAATCACCTCGTCGAGTACCTCTCGAGTCACGTCAGCGGCTTTGATGAGCAGGAATTCATGGATCTCTGCGACGTGTACAGGGACGAGATCGACGAAACAATTCTTGACTTCTTGACATCTCTCACAGACTTTGCCCACTTCAAAGAGCTCATGCTGGATTACAAGCGTTCGCTGAGCCTCGACTTGGGTGACATCGTGACGATTCACTCACTACAGCAAGGAGGACGAGTCAAACCCGGCTCCAAAGAAGAGAGCACCAACAGGACGTGATGCGGACAAGCATTACAACTGTTTAACGACCACGTTATTTTACTTTGCATCGCAATGTCAGATGTGTTTACAACAGACGGTGGTAAAGTAACGACTCGTGCTGTCGAGAACTTGGCTATATTAGACCCTTCAATTCCGACAGCACAACGATCGAAGACAGCAGCGAACACGCCCACGCCCACGCCCACGCCCACGCCCACGCCCACGCCCACGCCCACTCACACCCTTGTATTTATTCACTGATGCTACGTCCATACAGTCCCACCTGTTGACCTGTGTATCCCCAGCCTCACATCCACATGACAGTCCCGAATCACCAGTCAGACTGGGTTTCTCAACGCTCGGTTGCACATTTCCAACTATGCTGAATCTCGCGCTCTGTAAATTGGACGCACGTAGAAACTGCATGAACTTGCACTGAATATCCTGCTAATACCTCCTCACTCCAGATATTACTCTAGAATGCTCCCGAATCGGGCGGATTCGCCCGGCGCTGCTTCGTCACCGGTGAGTGGCCAGGACTTCAAGATCAATGTACGTTCGTCGGATGGGCTACAGACGTATCTTGTGCTTGTCGTTGCAATTGAAGAGTTCACATGCTGAGCCATATTCTTTACCTCTGTACCACGGTTGCCACGCTACTCCTTGTGTAGGAACTGATGAGCCGAAACTGGATGGGAACGTTACAACCCATGCGAGACTTCGTTCACCCATCCAATTTCAGCATTCCTATGTCCCTTGTCGATGCTGCGAAGCGCATGGAGTTCAACCTGAACCACTTCATGTCCAACTACGCCATTGTCTTCATCGTCGCCTTCCTCTATGCCGTCATTTTCCGGCCTTCGTTCCTTTTCTTGCTCACTTTTCTGGGTTTTGCAGGTTACTTGGCCCTGTACAAGACCGAGGCGATCCAAATCGGCGATTACACACTACAGGGTAGGGCCAAGTCCATTATCTTCTTCACTTTCGCAACACTTGTTACATTCTTCTTTGCCGGTACCATTCTTTTTGGCATTATCACCTTCTCAGTGGCAGTGATCCTCATCCACAGCATCCTGCACGGCAGTTTCAGTGACCCTAACCATCCTCAGCTCCACGCAGCTTCAGCCGCTATCGTTGCGTCTACTGCGGCCAAGATCTCTGAGGGTATCGCCGTGGTGGTTCGCGAAGGCAAAGCACTCGCAGCTGCTGCCTCTAATGCCGCATCAGGAAAGAAGCCTGGAGAGACAGCGCAGGCAAACGCTCCGAATCCCACATCGTCGGCAACAATCACCGATACTGCAGGTGATATGGAGATGACGTCACTGAAGTCCGCTCAGGGTGATCTGACTGAATCTGACATTGATATCGGTGCAGAATTGTAGAGAATCTTTCATCGACCCGGACAACGTAAGTGAACCACTAGCATTCTTGTATCTGTAAAGTAAGTACCCTCTCATAGTAAATAAACCTCAGCCAGGGATAAGACCCACAAGTTTAAAAGCAGTGTAACTTAGACCAAAGGAAGCAAAGTCCAAACGTGTATGTAAAACCTAAGTTAGCGCGCCACTGACATGGCAGATTCACTTCGCTTTCCAGCTCGGTAACGACGGTGAGGAGAAGGAAGAAGGCAAAGATGGGATCGAGGAGAAAGACGACGAAGCGGAAGACGTGGATGTGGCACTAGGTGGGGATCCAGATATTACAAGCTCACCTGCGAGACGTGTCGGGCGCACTCCATCGGGGACACGCGATCCTGACTGAACGCGCTGGGGATATGTGTTGACGTGGGGCAGGCTCCCAACAACGGAGCTCCCAGTTGAGGCTGTCTCGCTGTCGGCTTGGTCAGCATGGCCTGGAACGGGATCTGACAAGCCAGGGATAACCGCACGGATCGAGGGCCCTCCTCCCGCGCTTGAGAGGGAAGGCGAGGGAGGTGCATGTCCTACCGTGCGGCGAGCGCTCCCCCCTGATCTATGTACAATAACAGGTTGGTTGGCATGGAAAGCAGGGAAGCCTGGAGGCGGAGTCGCCGGGACGACGTGACCGAGATCCATCAAGACCGCAGACGGGGACGACGTCGGTGTTCCTGCGCCTGCGGCGACATAACCCTTGTCGCCAGAAGCAGATCCTCGCGGGATTTGAGATCCTGGGGTATTAGGAGTTGATAAAACAGTAGGTGTGGTCATAAGTGATTGGGGAATATCGATACCGGATTTTGCGAGCATCGACTGTAGAGCTGTTACTTGATCTTGCAACGCCTTAGCCTGAGAGATGAGTTCAGTCTCTCGCTTTTGGAGCCGAGCAACATTCTTTTGTAGACGTTCATTGTACATTTTTAAGATGAATTTGTCATTGCTTGCAGAGGTTCGCTTGTTAATCATGGAGTCATAATCAATCAGCGAGGACTGAGACCTTGGCAGTAAATTGTTGGGCGGAAGTACTTCATCGGTAATATCCTGCATCTGTGGTGCGCCAGAGATTGATGACGAGCTTCTGGAGAAACCGCTGGAAGGTGGATAGAACTGGTCTAGCGGGTCTCCATTCGCGAATGCGGCAAGCAGATTCCCAATGCGACTGCGGAGGAGTGCATTGTCACGCATCAGCGCTTCAGCCTGGGCTGCTGTTAACGCGGATCCAATTTGCAGACCAGTAGCTGTGGTCAGACCAGTGTTACTCGATGAAAAGGCGTACGCTGATGACACCAGCCCATTCTCCTGGATGCCCACTGCAGAAGGGAAGCCAGAGTTCGGCACCAGTGCTGTGGAACTCGCTCCTGCAGCGGTGGCCTGCTGCCCCGAACTCCCCTCTTCTGGGTTAGCATTCCCAGCAGGGTTGTTGGGTGGTGCGCCTTCAGTCGCCACGAGCTCTAGAGGTAGTTGCAAGCCGTGTTGTGAGATAAATTGGCGTAAAGCCATATTTTCTGCCTTTAATCGGTCGCACTCCTCTTTAAATCGCAGTAGAAGCTTTGTGCGGGGATCAACGGCGATCTCAGGTTTGTTCTGGATGTTACGAGTGGTAGCAGCGTACGCGAGCGTGCGCTTGGTTTCTTCCACAGATGCGGCGGCCGGAGAAGCGCATGCAATCATCATGGTGAGAGCCCGACCACCGAGTGAGTCCGCCAGCAGCATCGTGAGTTTCGAGTTGCGGTATGGTACAAAGGTATTTTTGCTCTTCTTTCCTGTTGAAATATCACCCAACGTGGAAATTACAGTACCAAGCGCGAACAGTGATTTGTTGATGTTGGCAGTTTCCTTGAGATGTTCTCCGCCAGTAATACCACTGGTCTTTAGATTCTCACTACCCGCAAGATCAATAAACGAGATCTTACCGTAACGCACCCACTGGATTGCTTCACCACCTTTACCTGATGCGCTGCCATCCATTTCGCCCGACTCATCTTGCTCCTGATAGCGGCACTCAACGTAAACCGTGAGAATCGAGTGAGATCTTGAGCTGTCTTCGTTCAAGTTGTGGCTTGCGACGGTTCGGTTCTTGTGGCCCTCCAGAGCCACCGCGTGTAAGTCGGCTGCGCCTAGCTCACAATTTACCACCGTAAGGCCTTGCACAAAGAACGAGGCGACATCACTTCCTGGTATTGACCTCTGTCGAATCATAAGCTCCTCTGAGTTGAGATTGAGCAGATCACGCAGCTGCTCGTTGTATAGTTCCATGTAAGACGCTCGCAGGAAGTACTTCAGTCCGGGTTTGCTGGACTCTCGCCGAGCTATTTCCTCCGTAAGATACTGGAAGCTTCTTGGTACGAGACCGCTCTCTTCCGAGATGAGGGTGATGTCATCATCAGTCGGCGCATGGCCCCCCTTACCTTTTCGATCGAGCTTCTCGTCTAGACCTGACATGGTATACGTCTTACCAGAACCAGTTTGTCCATATGCGAAGACCGTGGCAGCATAACCATCCAAGGCGGCATTTAGCATGGTCTTGATGCCGCTCCGATCAAAGAATTCTTGTTGTGATGTAGAACCATCACATGTCATATCGAAGGACATGACTATGGGAGGCTGTTCCTGGCCCGACGTGGAGGGAGGCATCTGCACTTGCACTCGGCCGCGCGGCAGCGATTGGACACATGCTGGTGAGCCTCGATCACTGGGAAGCAAGGGACGAATTCTGACAAGAACGCGCACTGCTCCTTGTTTAGCGGTACCCTCATTCATATCACTGGAGTTATGGTCGCCGAATGTGAGCGCAGGTTCCGAGGAAGCCTTGGATCCTGACGCCCCTCGGTGCGCAGACCTTAGCTCCTTGACTTCATCTGGAGGTAGAGAGGATTTGACGAGGAGTTGTGAGCCTTAGAGAGAGTGCATAAGCATAGGTCAATAACAGGCTAATACCGCACGTCAGTGACAAGCACTTCATAGGACCCACTTAAGCAACACTCAACATAGACGAGTCAAGTAACGAGTAACGACCGAGATGTGCAGTTGAAACAGCCTCGGTGCGAATCAATCTTGGAGGGCTTTTGACACGAAGCACGTACCGGTCCTACCCAGCGAGGTGGGTGTCGCTGGTGCGTTGCCCGACCTGCCGTTAGCGGCACGTCTCGGAGATGCTGAGCGCATATGCCTCGCAAGCGGCGCGCAGAAAGCGGGTCGAGGGAGAGATTGTTCTCTTACAAGTGGGGTTACAGTGGGTAAATGGAGGTATGCTGGGTCGCTTCTGCTGTGTTATACAGTGCAAATGGACTATACCGATGATGTGTAGCAATTGATGTAACTTACCACGGGGTGACTTCCCGCGGTCGTGTAGTACAAGCACCTGGAAAAAGAAGGGAAAAACGTCAAACTCAAGCTGCTCTAGAAGCGAGAAACGGGACATGCGCATCGTCAACGGAGCATTTATTAGGTGGTAAGTAGTAAAGACATGTATATTGTATTCATCTATGGCATTTGATCGCGAGGATGTCCCTCACTAGAAACCAAAACCATGGCTTTTCCTCTCTAGTGACCCGACCCTCCACGAGTATATCCGTTGTTTGCAGCAACACGACGCGAATCTGCTCAAGGGCTCGATTGATTTCGATAGCGAGCACATTTTCGTCGTGGCCCCTGCCCACGAGGTGCGGGAAACGCTGCAGCGTGAGGTGGATTTCTGGATCGAAAACAACACCTATGCTGGAGACGATGTGGACGAGTATGATATCAACATCAATCCCGACGCAGTGATTAAGCTGTAGGTGAGAATGATGCTCAAGGTTGGTAGAGCGGTTGCACCGCTATCGCACGTGCCACTAGCTCAAGTGGGATGCCTTCGATCAAGGCTCGAAACAACTCAAAGCCTGGGCCCGAAGTATTCCGCTGACACTTCCTCCAAGTCTTTGACACGCTTGGCCACGTGTGATCAATAAGCACGCACGTGTGTTTTATTAAGGTCGATCATTGTTGTATATGTACGGAACAAGACGGACGACGAACGAGCAGAACGCGCGCAAAGATGGCAAATTTGCTCCACATCAAGCTTGTCTGAGTGCAAGTCCTGTTTCGGGAAGCATTTGGCAGGCTCAACGGAGGCCAAGGCATACTCGGCGACGCAAGCCGAGACGCAGACTATCTAGCCGCCCTGAGCCAAGTCTATGTGCATCCGATGAACGTGCCAGTCTGACCTGATATGTTCGCGGGAGCCAATCGTGCGTCCAAAGTCCGTAGGTACTTCTCATGTATATAGACACCGCGGAGACGACTCCGCATGTACAGTAGAGCTGCAACTACACTTGCAGCACAATCATACACACACATACACAATCATACACACACAATCACGGATGATCACGGATGATCACAAAGAATACACCCATGAACAGTAGTTTCATCATTGCAAGCGTGCGTCTTGACCTGCTGCTACGTTGAGAGCGCGGCGTAGCTGCTGTTAGGTGCGGTGTTTTATTGGGGATATGCGGGCATGGGGACACAATGTCGTGTGTGCACACAGAACAGAACCGGACAGAACAGTTAGTCAGACCAAGCAACATTAGGAGAGCTTAGTTAGTTAGGCGACATTAGGAGAGCTTAGTTAGGGTTAAGAAAATTGCTTAGCTTGTTCTTAAAAACAACACACACACTAGGCGTGTATCGAGTGATAAAGCGGACCGCATAAGACCGAGATCCACGAAGAGTGCCGAGGTCCGGGTAAGGACCAGCACGAAGCTTTCATCGATAGTAGAACTGAGTGAGACTAAGAAAGAACCACCACAGTTATACTAGGTCTCTAGCAGCTTCGGGACTCCACTTTGCATGCAAAGTGTAAACATCACCTGCGGTTCTTATCATTGTCAAGTTTCGATGAAACTGGACGCAAACTTAAACTGCAGAAATGATCACTGACAGAGTAAGATCTCAAGCCGAGCACCCGGCCGGGGAAAATTACTAATACCTCCGTTTCGTCCCGGTTTTTCTACGGGTAAAAATCTCCCCCTGTAGGACGGAACTTTTTTCGAATTTCCCGTGTTCCGCACAGCCTGTCAGGGGGCCTGTAGTATATGTATGGCGGGCACGCGGCATCGAGTGAAATCTAAATGCACCGCAGAATCTTCAAAGGGCTGTGCATCGTTGCATGCAGTGATCATGGCTGCACACCGCACATCCTCAGCGTCACACACTGAAAACCGGGCGCCTCCCTAGGAACCGACGCAATCTGAAGGGTAACGGTCAGCTCTGCGACACTCTGTTTCGCTCAGAGTTTGACAGGGTGCGTTGAGTGCGAATGTCATGTCTGGCACACCATTCGATTAAGACTTATGCATGTTGTATTGTATCAATTTTCTATCCCAGATCCCCCTCGTGTAGGACTAGATCTTGAGCGCAAACGGATTTGTACCAGTGACCGTTCTCAGGATCCCCACGCGAGACCAGGTGCGCTTCGTAGCTCGCGGTATCCCACCCCAAACCCGCATTGAGACGGGTAAAACGCGCTCAGTGCGGTCAGTCAGGCAGGCAGGCAGGTTGAGTTGGCAGCACTGTAAATCTTATACAAGACACGACTCAGACTCGAGAGATCAGCTGACAAACTGACTTGAGATACACTCCGTGCTACGCTTCCCGCATCTCAAAATGAGCATTTATCCTTCCGCACTGGATACCAGTCTGCAACTTCGACATCTCACCTCAGATGTCAATGCGGGGGATCGTGGGAACACCAGTGCGAACCACAACGTTTCGGCGATCAATCCCATCCCCCCACTCAACCCGACTGAATTGTCTGGCATTGGTTCGTTTCTAAACATGTCCTTGCCAGCTGCACAGACAGGCGCAGCAACGACGGCTCCAGCGAGTCTTCCTCAACCTGCTCCGTTTCAAACGCCGCTACTGGCAGCCGCAACCGTGCCGGCTGTCGACCCCAAGCACCAACTCTCTGCTTCATTCTCACGTTACGCCTCGCAGTCAACTCAGCAAAACGCACCTACAGCGACGAAGGCGCCATTGTCTTCGGCCATGGCAGTCGCGCAAGCCGCAGCGGAGCTCTTTGTACCATCAGCATCGCAGTCAAAATCCGCGCAAGCCCAAGTCGATCACACGTCTCGACCATTAACAACCGTTGCAACTACGACACCTGGAGCTCTGTCGGCGCCCAGTGCTTCGCCAATCCGATCTTCCCACCCTGAATCCAGAGCTAGCTATCATCTATTCCGCCTGCAGTCGCGCATCCAGCATCTGCAAGAGGATATCGACTTGATTCAAACTATGCGTCAGGACGAGGCTCGAAGAGCTATCGCACAGCAGGAAGCCCTGAAGGCGGCTGAGTCGAGGTTCCGGGAGGCTCAGTTGGAGCATCAGCTCCAGCAACAACGATTACAGCAGCAGTTGCAACAGCAGCTAGGGAGTGAAACACAACCCAAGAGTTTATTGCAAAGTCAGCCGCAGATTCGACCATCGACCACCGTGGAAACGCAGGATAAGGAACAGAAAAAACTAGACACGGGAGGCCCTTCGACGAAATCGCAACGGCGCACTAGGCGAGAGCGAGAAGCACAGAAGGTCGATGTCTCAGCGGAATCATCATCGAGCTCAAGCGAGACCTCAAGCGATGATGATAAAAGCCGAAGTCGCTCTCGGAGCCGTTCTTCGCGACGCCGACGTAGCCGCTCCAAAGATTATGAGGAGCGCAACAGAAGACATCACCATAGAAGCCGCAGTGAAAGCAGAAGTCGCACAAGGAGATCACATCGAAGTCATGAGGAGAGTGCAGAGAGGGGCCGAGGAGAACATCTAACGCGATCGCGAAGGTCAAGCTACGACGATGATTCGGTATCATATTCAACCGACTCATCTGACACGAGCTTGAGTATTGAATTGAGGCGGTACTACACACCATCTCGTCGAGGATCTCCGGCAGCAAGGTCGGCTGCTTCGCAACGAACTCCTCGCAGCCCGCGGCTTTCCAGACAGACATTGTTTAAGGACCTTGAGTACACTCCTAGATCCGAAGTGAAACCGATGCTTGCTCCAAGCGGCCCAAGAGAATCGAGAAAGCCTTTTGCACCGACGGCCTCTTCTCAACCAATGGTAATTGGCGCGCAGTCGGTACCTGAGGAATTCCTTCAATTCCAGGCATTCCAAAGATTCCTCGCTGCAAGGGAGCAGACTGCTCAGGATAACCGTGAAAGTGCGCAACCCGCCCAGCCACGATTCAATGGCACAAATGAGAACATACCAGGAGACCAGGCGTATGCCGCTCCCCAATCGGTCTATGCTGCAAGCTTTACACCTGGTTTCACACCACAGTTTACACCTGGTTTACGTCCTCAGCCCATTCCTGCATTTTCAGCACCGAGCTCTCCTCAATCGCAGATAGTTCCACCAAATCCCCAGTTTGTGACCCCTGGACCTCGTCCTGCTAGCAAACAGCCTGCTGGAGCTATGACTGCACCTAAAGAACGAGCCACTCGACCGAGGCGCAAGATCAACTTAGCAAAAGTCATTGCCGCGGCAGTTCGAGAAGCGGTGAAGACGGAGCGACCACAGTCCATGGAATCTGCAAATGGAGTAACTTCTGCTGCGACAGGCAAAGAAGTGCTGCGACCACTCGATACGAGTTTCCAAACGGGTCCTGCTGTTGCCGCCGGCTCTCGCAATCTTCCCGTCGGTTCCCAACTGCAGGATCATCAGCAGACTAACCAGCTGACAACTCAGCCAACTAGTCAACCACAGACCTCAGGTTTGAGTGCATCTGCGGCCGAGGTTTCATCCCAGCACCCCCAACCATTATCCCTCTCCGCAACAACCCAATTGAGTCCAGTTCCACAATCCAGCAATCAGCCATCACAGGTGATTGAAACTCAGAGCCAACATCAGAAAGAACTGGAGCGAGCCAAGATCCGTTCGGAAGTTGCGGCCGAGTTGGCCGAAGCACGCACAACAGAGATCCAGCAAACACTATCCGCGAAGCTGCAGCGCGAGAGAGCCAAAACCCGCATTGCCAAACATGTCATTGCGGCCCGTGAAGGAGACATTGCTCGGTTACGGCAAATCATCCGAAATCTTGGAGCCGGGGATGCACTGAATATTTCAGAGGAAGAGGCTTGGGCTGAGGGCAATGAAGCTGCACTGCGCTCCAAAGAACTAATTGATTTGCTTGCTGGAGAGGATTCTGAAGTGAGCTCAGAGGTGTCTGATGGTGAGCCCACAACTCAGCCAAGAGCAAGTCCCTTTACACGTCGCCAAAGCTCCGCGCAGACTGCAACGGCTGCGACCCCAGCATCACTACGCTCGATTCCAGCAACGCCGAGGAGGTTCTCAACTCCCGCACGCAAAGCGAGTGTGACAATCTCACAGACACCCAAAGAAGAATTTGAGCACCCATCCACACCCAAGCAAAGTGATCGGTTTTCACAGTCTGGGACAGTAGTCACTGATGCCCTGAGAGACGCGCAAACGCTTGAGCATGCCCTCACGGACCTAGCCAGCGCAACTTCATGGATCGAGCATCTGACCGCAAGATGCAAGCAGCTCCAGCAACAGTGCGGCGAGATGCGAGAGCAGAAAGAAAAGGCGGAGTCAGAGGCGAAGGCGAGCAAGGATGCCGCTGTAAAGAGTCTGTCTGATGCCGACACAGCACTGAATAATGCTCTGCAGCAGCTCACACAAAAGCAGTCGCGAATTGAGGAGCTTACTGCCCAGCTAAGTGCAGAGAAGAGCAGGGTTGAAGAAGAACGTTCCAAGGTGGAAGAGGAACGCACCAGGTGCGAAAAGCGCATAGCGGAAGAAAGGGCCAAGTTTGAGGCCGAACTGGCTCAACTTGAGCGCCAAAAGGACCGCACGATCCACTCACTGGAGAAGCGCCTTACAGAAGCCCAGGAAGAGTTGGCGAAGCTGCGGGCACAGGCAGCTGAGGGGCACTTAGTTGAGGGCGGCGCTCTCGAGGCCAAGAAAGCAAACGAGGAACTCGAGGCCGTACGAGATGAGCTGAAGCTGACTCAACAGGCGTTGCTCCACCGCGACGTAGAGGCAAGGGAAAGAGAGTCCGCATTAGACGCCGAACTAGCTGATCTTCGCTCAAAATTCAATGCTGCTGTCGAGGAAGTAGCACAGCTTCGAGAACTTTTGACACAAACAGACAGCGCTCGTGCTGCAGCAGAAAGTGAATCCAACCGTAATAATGAATGCCTTACCGAATTACGGAATAAGTATGCTGAGCAAGAGCGTTCCATAGCCGCATTGGTCGATGCGGCATCCGCCTTCCGTGTTGAGCTTGAACAGGCGCGAGCGGCTCTCGAAGCTTCCGAGCAGCGGGCAGTGACCGCAGAAGCTCATGCTCGCGAGTGTGAGCTAGAAGCAGCCAGATATCGCGATTTGGCTGAGCTTGCAGCCGTGCGCGCTGAAGACGGAAGCATGAACGAAGCCGCAGCCAAGACTGCACAGCAAGTCGCGCAACAGCAGCGTGAAGAGCTCTTCTTGACCGTTGCACGACTCCAAGGCGATTTGACCGGTCTCAATACTGAGCTTGAAGTCACGAAGGCAGAGTCGCAGCGTCGTAGCAATGAAATCTTAAATCTCCGCCTGGAAAACGAATCTCTTCGCGAAGAGCTTCGCCATGCGAACGATCAAAAGCAAGCACTAGTCATGGAGCTAAAAGATACCGCTCGCAAAGTCAAGGAGCGTGAAGACGCGATCGCCCTCTGTCAAGGAGAGATCGATTCGCTGAATCAAGCGATGGCTGAATTGAGAGAATCTCATGAACAGAAAGAACGCGCTGTGGTCACCAGGGAACTACGTGCAGTGAGGAAAGCTAAGGTTTTGGAGTCACATCTCGGATTGCTGCGGCGGTCACTTGCACGGGCCATCCGAGCAGCGGCTGTCTCACGAGCGGCTGCAGTGACCGTTGATCCCCCACAGGAGCATGATCCATTCCTCGTGTTGGACGAGGAAAAGGCACTTGACGCCCAGTCAACTTCTAGTCCTGAAGTCGGTTCATATGATAATCGCATCGCTGAGCTTCCAGACGAACCTGATCCTGAGCTCGAAATGCAGCTTGAGAAGCGTATTCAGGAACTGCTCCTTGAGATCTGTCCTCCAACTGTAGTTGCAACACGTGAGACCGTCCGTGTCGGATCATTTGATGTCCCGATGGCACGACTGTTGGGCTGTGTAGAAGCCCACCTGCACATCTCTAAACTTCGGGAGTCGATACAAGATCTTAAGCGCACACATGATGCGGAGATCCGACGGATGCAGAGATCCGTCGTGGAGATTCGAAAGAATGCAGACGAGAAGGCCAAGGAACTCGTGGAGCTCCAGCGGTTGCGCGAAGAAGAGTCCACAGGCTTCGAGTTGGCACTCCAGCACGCGCAGGAAACAATCACACGCTTAAACAGTGACATCCAAACTGAGAAAGCAACGACTTCGTCACTACAGTCCCAACTTCGTGCCGCGGAGGCACAGTCAGCTCAACTGCAACAAGAGCTCAAGAATGCTGAGTCGGACTTGAGAAAACGACTGGAGAGCGCACGAGAGGAGGTCGAAAGAACGTATTCACAACGACTTGCAGAGGCAAATCAACGCGTTATAGATGCAGAGCGCCGAATGGAGGCGCTTCAGGTGCAGTTCAGTCAACAGCTGCGGACAACTGAGCAGCTTTATGAGCAGTCAAGTATGGAGCGCGAGAATCACTTCCTCGCCGAAGCGGCGCGAGTCAAGAAGGAATTCACGGAGTATGTTGCAAAGCTGAAGAAGAAAATCGAAAACCTTGAACAAGTATGTAGGGATGCGGAGGCTCGAGAGTCCGAACTCTCAGAGAAAGTGTCCAAATTGGAATCGCAGCTAAGAATGACACTTGAGCGAGCAGCCAAGGCTGAGGCTAAAGCGCAACAAGAGGCCGAAGCAAAGGCTCGGGCAGTTGCGGCCGCCACGGCCGTGTCATCGGCAAGTAAGATCACTTCAAGCGTAGTTCCTGTCACCACCGCACTTGAAGCAAGGCCGACATCAGCTAGCTTGAATGTAAGCTTGGCATCTCAAGCTGGACTTGCTGCCACGGCCGATGCAGCAGCCACCATTAAGCGCGGGCAAGCTGCCTTCTCGGCAAAGTACGGTGAGTTCCTGGCATCAAAGTAAATGTCACTTGATCCACACCAGCATTATCCTTGCATAAACACCTGAGGTTGTTATGCGCCATTCTTAACTATCTCGTGGCATCTGACGCATTACTCTCTAATACTGGTATTACCAATCAATACATACATTATGTGGCTACTTTATTCTTCTATTTGTCCTTACTTCTGGCCCAGTTGCTCTAAGGGTGGCATGTCCCCTGATGTTTCCTCTGATTCTTGAGGATTGGCCGGATCCTCAATATCACCGGTTGTGACCACCAACTCATGATCGTGTGATACCTGCTCACGTACAGCAGCATAGCAAGCCTTGTGCGCGAGCGCGCGATGTTTGGAGATTACGCCAAATTTTGGGTAGTCCCTGGGTGGTATTCGGCGTGCATTCTCCAAGACCCACGTCTCTTCGGTTTCACTCCATATCTTTTTGAAAGCTTCGCGACAAACACAGCATGTGGGTGTCTCCTCACCTTCAAATTCATCCGCCAGAATCGACTTGTTTTTGCTTTCTTCGTCTCCAGTGTCATCTTCGTCTTCTGCATCCTGGCCTTCAGATGACTTCTTTTGTTGCTGCTGTTGCTGTAGCAGCTTCTCGCTCTGTTTCTCCGCACCGAACAAGATGTCATCATTTTCGATCCAATCTTGAAGCGTACCGGCCCATAGTCGCGATGATGCCTTGCGTGCGCTCTGTCGCTGGCGGTCATTGATCTTGAAATGCATATCAAGGTGCGCTCGGAATTTCTCTTCCTCAGCGAATCGCAGACCACACGTTCGGCACTTGCGCTTTTGACGATGGATTAGATCTGCGACCACCGCTGGATTCGGTCGCGTTAAGTCCATTGCCAAAACAGACTCCTTGATGGCCGTACCATGTAGAAACGTTGGTAAACCGCTCTCTGTTGCTTTAACTTCATCGTTCTGCTTAGCAATCCCTTGAGGCCCGCGATCACCGTCTCTTGAGTCCTGGGCAGGTGAATCCGCTCCGAACAAGTTCAAAAGCGCGTTGACACGATTGGAGCTTTCGGTATCGTCACGAAGCGGATCTGCACCATATGCATCATCAGCGTTGAAAGACTCGTTGAAGTTTGCTCCAGGAGGACTATATTCTCCACCTCGGACGCGTTTTCTTGACATTTCATCGTAATGGTCATCCCGTTCCACATCACGCTTGGTGCCCAGTCCGTCAGGACCTGGTCCTAGGCCAGGTGGAGGATGCGCAGGCCCGCTGCCATATGGCATTTGTGAGGTAGGGGCTGGGACATAGGGTGGCTGGTGGGGCGGATACATAGCACTCGAGGGCTGGGTAGGAATCGCACCTGGGTAAGAAGGTTGCGTTGGATATCCGGTCATTGTGTGTGGTACGTATCCGGATTGAGGAGGATACCCTGTGTAGTAAGGGTTGGCAACTGCTGCTGGCGTTTGAGTCGTCTCGTAGGGGTTTCTATAGCCCGCTCCCGCAGCAGGGTCAGGAGGTGAATAATGAGGCGGATACGCCTGGTAACCTGGTGCCGCAGGCTGCGGTTGCTGATATGGGTATCCATACGTCGAATATCCAGGAGGCTGATTGGTCTGAGGTGCTGTTGGGTAGGCGGTCTGGGTCGTTGCAGGTGGATAGCCTCCGTATGGGTTGACAGGGACAGTGGGAGCAGGCTTTGCAACTGCGGGCGCGGTAGATGAGGGTGCCCCACTCAGGGTGCCCCTCACGAGCCCACCATACATCGAGCTCGTCGGGTGGGGTGGTGGTGGTGCTGCGGATGCTGCCGCTGCATGTGGCTGGGCCTGGGGTGGTGCAGAGTAGGTAACGTTGGCGCCATACGCACCAAGCTTTGTCTTGAGTTCGCTGAGCACGTCCTGAGGCACGATAGCCATTGGGTACCCCCAGGTATTGACCAGCTTTGCTACGGTTGCAACCTCGCTCTGGGAGCAGATCTTGAGTGTGTTTTCGACCAGTGGGACAAGGTGTGGCGCAAACATTGGAGCGTAGATTGGAATATTCTTCATAATCGAGTCCATCAGATACAGCACTGGCAGCCGAAGCGACATGGTATCGCACTACAGAGGTGCACAGGTGCATCAAGGTGACGACCAGAGTTTGGGAGTCGAAGAAAGTGAGGGTGGTTTCAAGGTATCACGATAAGTCTACGCAATAAGACGCAGCGGAACAATGCACAACCAAGCCAAAGCCACGTACCTTGTAGATCCTCGCGAGGATCGCGTCAACCACGTCGGGCGCCGACGTGTCCGCAAACTCTTCCGCGAGCTGTGAGAGCGCGACGATCAAAGGGCGGATATTGCTCGTGAGCTCGGTGAGCCTGCGCTCATAGCGCGCTCGAAAGGTTTCCATCGGCGAGCTCTTCCTATTTCGCGATTCGGATCGATTTTTCCCACCGACTACCTACAGCTTTCGCGAGATATCCCTTTTGTGATCGGTTTCAAAAAAACACTCCTCCCGCCCCTTTCCGCGTCTGCAGCGGGCAGAAAGCGAGTGCAGCTCGGTAGAAACCAGCACTGTTGGCTGATAGGCACCTCTCGGAAGCTGCTCCAGTCTGGAATCACCTGGAGCCTCTTCCCTGCGTGCGAAAGACGAGTCGAAACACCTGTCTCACACGGGCCCGAAAGCAGGTGGATGGGATCCCCGGATCTGTCCTGGTCCGGAAACATTGCGAACACAATCCAAGCTGGAGCATTCACTGCGCTTCTGTCCGATACAGTGATGCTGTGTCTCATTGCCCACGGCAAAAGATGGGAAGGATTGCGACCGAGCATCCTACGATTTATTCTGTCAGATGATGCTCTATTTGCCTAAAACGCCACACACCCAGCACTCCGGATCCCAGGCCGGGAAAACTTTCAAGCGAGTGTATTCTGCAGGTAGATGGCGGTGTGTCTGGCCTATACTGGAGGAAAGAGGGGCTGCGCTGGAGAGCTTGTGTGCGGCTCGAAAGCTCGTTCTCCACCCCCTCAGCAGGGCTACGCGGCCGCAAGCGCCAGCGGCCAGCGCCTCAGAGCAAGCTAGCCGTTAGATCCGTTGTTTTTGTGAGCTCGGATACTGCTGCGTGTACTCTGAAATCGGTCCATGGTCTTTGTGCATGGACATATAAGTTCCACCATTAAGTAGATCGTGGTATGATCTTGCATCAGGTTTGGGTCTTGACTCCACGCACTTCGTCACAGTGCTGCATATCTGCCGCAATACCTGCCGGCAGTTATTCTGGGTTGTTGGTTTCGCAACGACGAAGTAGATCACGGATTGAGCTAATGCATAGCGGCATGCCTACCTGATTCCCACACGTTTAGGCTTCTACACGCTAGACTCTTGCGTCTCGGGTCATCGTGCCACATCCTCTCCTCGATCCTCCCCACCCACTCGAGTCGAGTCGAGTACTCCATGCAAAACGCTCGGTTTCGCTATGCCACGCCACACTACAGTTCCGAGGAGTCGCACGTGCCCCTGACAAGGTCGCAAAGCCATCATGTCTACCAAGCTCCTGTCCACTACGTGCCTGCTGCCCAGGCCCCAAACCCCTATGCCTTTGCTCACAAGCCCATCGCTGTTCCAGCTGAGCCTTCCGGATCAGGTCTGAGCTGTAGTAGTACTGATGGGAGCGCCCCCACTGAGGATGGACAGACCAGTGGAGTCCCCATGCCTCAGCATTTCTCACAGTATTACCACCATCACCAGCAGCAGCAGCAGCCGCAGTCACAGCCGCAGCAGCCTCAGCAGCCACAACAACAGCAGAGGATACCATTCGCTCAGTACCCTGGACATGGCCATGTACAAATGCAAATGCAAGGGAGTCAGCATCAAGGATTTCATCCGCATCGCCAGTTTCATCCTTATGCACAGCAAGTGGCTCCTCACATGCAACAGCAACCTGCACTGCCACAACTTCATGTTTATCCCTTCCAAGGTTTCAATCCCAATCATGGACATAATGCTGCTCACGGCGCGTTTCGCCCTCAACACCACCAGCAGGGTAACGAGGTTGGTGCTCCGTTCAGACCCGAAATCACTCCACAGCTGTACATCCCGAGCGGTGTTGCCGTACACATCCAGGTTCCTCTTCAGCCTCAGATGGGCGAAAACATGCCACCCAACGTTTCAACACAAGACCAAATGATGCCCTCCCAACAGTACAGGGGCTTGGTACAAAACCATCACGGAGTGAATAAGTTTGTGCTGCCAGCTCCAGGGGTGGCGGTTGAGGTGAGCTATGAGGGAAGTCACGAGAGTGGCAACTCCGCCAAAACGACGGCCACAGGCCTAGATCCCTCACAAGCGGCATTCTACCCGTCGACAGCAGCGAAGCCTTCCCTAGATCATCAAGCCCGAGCGTTTGTGACGTCATGGACGGATGCCACAAGCACCTTGCCCCGATCGAACTCCCAACATCCCAACTTGATCCGTTCGCAGTCTGACAAAAGCCGTCGTGGAGTAGGACGAGAGGCTACCAGTTCTCATGCTAACAACGGTACCAGCAGGGTAGCAACACATCCTCAGGAATCAGAGCCGCAAGATTGCTCCCTGGGTAGTGACAAAAGGACGGAGTCGGCCCCACAACCAGCTCTTCCTTCAAACTCAGGCAATGAGCGCCACAAGGATCTAGCAAAGCTATGGCAGAGCGAGTTTTGGCGTGCAGCGCGACAGAATGCAAAGGTTGCTTATGAAGGGGGCTTAAGATTCTTAGCTCGGGCTCCTTCAGCTCTTCAAAGCAGAATTTGCTTGGATCTGGCCGAGCTTGCACGTAGGAACCACAGAATTCAACAGGCTCGTATTCTGTACCAAGCAGCCATTCATTTGAATCCGACATCTGCCCAAACGTATATCGAATATGCTCGGATGGAGGAGGATGCAGGAGAGCTCAAGAGGTCTCTTTATGCCCTTGAGATGGCGCTGCAACGTTGTGAGCCTCAGGAGGCCTTGCTGATTAAGGCTCTGAAGCAATACGAGCGTGTAGGTGATTTAGCAGGCGCACGCTCGGTAATGGCTCGCGTCGCCGACGCAGACCTGGAGAAGACACGCCGATTCTTAGCCGAAGGGGCTTTGTTCGAAGCACGAGCAGGATCAGAAAAGACCGCTCGCCAAGTCTTCAAATATTTGCTCCAAAATGCCGGTAGTTATGGTCCGATTTACATCGAAGCCGCCAAGTTTGAGGAGAATAGAGACTGCCTGCAGCAGGCGAATTCTATCGTTCAAGCTGGTCTCACTGCCTGCCCAAAGTTTGGACCACTTTGGATTACTGGCATCCGACTGTGCTTCAGACTCACGGCGCGCTCGCTTATTGAGGCGAATCAAGCAGCAAAGTTAAAAGGTGGCAAAATTCTATCACCCGAGCCATGTCCATACCTTAGTCTCTACGAGAAAAACACGATATGTTTCCAACTTCGGGAATTCATTGACACAACCGCTCAGAATGTTGGGGCTGAATTTTTGTGGAAAGTCTTGCTGGGCCGCACTCAAATCGAAGTTGGTCTAGCCAACTTTAAGGCAGCCCGCAAGTACCTCGCTATGGCTCTACGCGAGTGTCCTGCTGGCCAGAAATGGATGTGCTGGACAGCAGGTGCTCAACTGGAGGTCACGTTCGCTCTACATCAGATGAAATTGATCGCAGCCAGTGCTTCGCACACTCTCGACAAGGCTTCGGAGGCTCGGGAAAGACGAAATGCGCGCAGGCAGGCAAATCAAGACAAGCTGGAGACGGTGGTTAAGTCAGGACTGTGCACTACTGGCTCGACCGCTCCAGTGTCCAGACTGACGATCAATGTGGACGACACGTTTGTTCGCGCAGGCGGTTCAGACCTACGAACGGATGTGGCGTGCTACACTCCTAGCTGGAGTCATCAGTCGCGGTCGCTTTCAACCCAAGCGCTACCATATTGTCCTTCACCGTCGAACGGTCCCCAGCTGTATTCTCACGAACAAGTCCTCTCTGACAAGCTACAACATGAAGAATGGATTCCTAACGATTGCTCATTGCAGTATCTCAGCGTCCTCGTGCTGAATATTGCTCGAGCATTAATGGTGGCTTCAGATGCCCTGACACATGCTCGAAGAACGGCACCTCATAAGCAAATTGCCGTTCTGCTCGTTGAATCTGCGCGTATTGCAGAAATCGCAGGACCAATTTCGGAAAGCATCTATGCTCTAGTCTCAACGTATCCATCCCTGCTTCAGAAGCACATCAGCCTATTGACCGAAGAACTATCTGCTGAGATGGCTCATCTTGAGGCCCTGTCGTCGCATGAAGTTTCAGGTGAACGGCCGGAGCAGATTCGTGCGGAGATGGTCCAGGAAGCGCAAGAACACGTTAAGAGCATCCAAGCGCGTCTCACTACGATAGAAAGTGAGCTTGCACAAGTCACTTCAATTCTTGGATCCGAAATGCCACCCAAGACGAGCCATGTCCGAGACCTTGTTCTGAAGTTCGCCGCTAGCTCAAGCATCTACGAAAGCCAGACTCCACTCCTTGATCCCCTGAGCCGCTACATCCAAGAGATCTCTAGACTCAAGACTGTGACTGAGGAGTGGATGAAAGCTTCGAACAAGGATGAGTGGGCATCTAGCTGGGAGAGTGACATGGAATTGCTCAGAGATGATCTTGATGAAGGCCAGGATGAGATAAGTGAAAACGCCAATCAAGACTTAAATATCTCAACACCGGAGGAGGTAGCACTTTACATGCTCTTCCCGATCGACGATCGAGTTATGCTTCCCTCGCTTCCTTGCAAGGACTCTAGGGTGAAGGAGGAGCCCGAGATAACGCCGCTTCGCTACGCTAGTCAGAGGCGAGCTCGAGCGTTCCTGGCCCTTGCGAGAGCCGACACTGGTGCAGATTGGAAAACCCGAGTCGAACTACTCTTCTTCGAACTCCGTGGGGGACGAAGACATTCAGCTGTGTTAGAAGCCGAGTCAGCTCTCGAGCGCTTCCCTGGTACAGGTCGCCTTTGGGCACTGCTCGTCTGGCTTCGACAGACTGATGGCCCTCGAGCCCAACTAGAGGCCTTCATGCGAGCTGTGCAAGAAACGCCAAAATCAGGCGAGGTATGGTCGGAGGGTGCAAAACTGTGCTTAAATCCGACACACAGTGGCTTCAACCTAAAGATGGCAGCACAACTGCTTCAGTTTGCCTTGCACTTCACGCCCCAGTATGGTGACTCATTTGTCGAGCTATTGCGTGCACAGCTGCTGGTTGAGGGTTCTTCTGACCGTGCCAGTGTCGAGCGCACTTGGCGAGTGTGCGTGAATACCGATCCTAACTATGGTCTGCAGTGGAGTGCTGCTAGTCGGTCATCTGGCCCGGTGATCTTCAACACAGTGAAAGAAACCTTTAAAGTTGCAGCGATTAGGGTCGAAAACGAGCTAAAGACATTCAAGTCCTTGTACCAGCGCGCGATTGCACGCTCATTGTGCAAGCACAAGGTTGTTGATGAAGAAGAACTGAAGACCGACTTAGCTGCATGTGAAAAGGCACAAGAGTTCGGCACGCCCCAGTCGGCTTGCGTCAATGCTAGCTTTACTTCCACTGAGGCAGCCCTGGCAGGCGTTGTTGAGACTTCCTCAGGATGGATCGACGTGATGGGATCCGCCACGTTTGATCGCCCTTCCCGTCGGATGTCGTCTCTTTCGAACCTTCTATCGAAAACAGGCTCGGCCGGTTCGTCAGCAAAGATGCCAGTTTATCCGGATAATGTGGATGATAATCACAAGTCCAGCGGACGTATCCGGTCGAGGTTGAGCCTTCTTCTGGCGGACGAACCCGGAACTGCGAATGCTGACTCAAGCAGGCCTCCTAGAAGCATGCTTCGTATGTGGGGTGCAGAGTCACCTTCCACTGTGCGTCGACTCGGCGATGCTTTCACTCCCCGGAACGTAGGTGCACGGCACTCTTTAGGAACTTTGTCGGAGCTGGGCAGTCGATCCAAGCCTCGCAAGCGTCTTGGAGGATCAAGCGTGATGAAAGTCACTTCAAGCCTGGCCGCGGCAGCAGCTGCTGCCACGGCACCCATGTCCTCTGAGGTGAGAAGAGGGATACTGTTTGATGATGATATCGATGTCACTGAGGTTAATGATGCCGAGGCTCTAGATGTGTGCCACGAACTCGGAACCTATACCGAGGATCTTGACGAGGCGAGTGAGTCTTCCGAAGACGATCAGTTTGACTATAGCGATCAGATCGAAGAGGATCCAGAAGAAGCTGTGCTTGAGACGCTCTCTTTGCTGGAGCAGAGTATGCGTGTTCCAGCTTCAGGCGAAACTCCCCAGCATCAAAGCGACTGTCTTGCAGACAAGGGATGCAAGTTTTTCATTGGTATCGATGAGGAGTGCGACGAAGACTTGGTGTCTGAGGCTGCGCGAGATCTGAACTCTCCTTCTCATTCCAAGTCGATAGATCAGACGGGCGATGTTGACGTTTCCTCGACCCATGCAACCTCGCCTTCGAAGTCTCAAGAATCAGTCAGTTCCCATCAGCACACCTCTGGCACAGGTTCCAGCATTACATTGCCCAAAGTCGCGGCACCCCTTCCAATCGTCGTTGTTCCAACAGCCGTTGCATCGGCAGGCAGTGATGGGGCTAGTCCCACGCATTCTCGTGCCTCTCCTTCATCAGCGACGGAAGGACCGCTTGCCAACACTCCTACCCGATGGAAGTTTGGAGGGAAGCGCTCAGCTGATGCATTGTGTCAGGTGAGTGCGTCCACTGAGAGAGAATCTACCCGCTCAAAGCGCTGGCAGCTGGATGCAGAGGGCGCTATTATTCAAACTTTCCGCGCTGCTAAAGAGGAGCTTGAGGAGAGCCTCGATGACACAATCGATGACATTGGATCACTCATGAGAAATTCAGAATCCGCTGGGCTGAGGCACGCACTTGCTGAGGCTATTTCTCAGGCTGATGCTTCGAATGATAACAATACCCTTGATGATCACGCACAGTCTCTCCTTCAGGATCTTGAAAGATCGTTTGCTGCGTTGAACGTCAGTGATCACTCACAGGAGTCGGTTGCCGGAGTGGATTCTGCCGAGGCTGACCACTTCGAACTAACTAACAACGTCCGACTTGAAACAGATGCCTTCATGGATGAAGTGAACAAAGCGGCGGACAACATGCTGCAAGTCGTTCATAGTTCCGAGAAAGTTGCGGGCAAGCCTGACGACGTATCGCAAGGCGCTGAATCACAAATTCTCGGCATCTCAGAGCTAAAGGCCAAGTGGAATCGTTGGAACATGCACAGTGTCCATAGGTATACCCAATTTGCGAGCTTCGAGTATCTATGCACGCCGGCTGATCAAGAGACGATTCCCAACTCCGAAGACTCCGTCGAGTCTGTTACAAAGGACTTCGACACACTTTCTCAGAGGCTCAGTGACGGCCTCGAAAGGTATGCTAACCACTTATTTACTTGTGATTCAGTTCTATGGTAACACCCTCTCTTGATTGCGCTTAGCATATTCGTGAGCACTTTGTGACTTAGTTCCCCCGATATAATGATGACTCTACCCTCCTTTGACCTTTGAATTGTCACTCTCGTCCAAAATCTTGGAGGCTTTGGCGGTTTGACAATTTCGTACAGTACCGACGAATACAGTAAACCACTAAAACTAAAAATGTGTATTTCGGCGATGACTATTTTCGTGGATGACTATTATAACTGAGCACCTGGCTAGCCTGACGCATTTTCATTGTTTACGCGTGAGACGGAGCTGGTTCTACGACGGCTGATCCGAGGCCCCGACTGAGGCAGCAGCCTCAGCGAGGCGCTTGCGGCGATTCTCCTCTTTCTTTTCTGCTTTTTGTCGGCGACGCTCCTCATTCGCTTGCTTTCTCAACGCCTGTTCTTCTGGGGAAAGAGCGAACGCCTTTTTAACACTTGTGGTCTTTGCACCAGCCTCAGAGCCGCCTTCTTCAAGTATCTTTCCCGCACAAACCGCTTGCACATCCTCAAGTGCGACTTTTCTGAAGGGCTTTGAAACGCCTACTGGAGTGGGAACTTCAGGAGCCCATCCGAAGCGTGCCGCTTCTGCAGATAAGTAATGGTGCAGCGGTCCGCTTGCGGTTTGGGGGATATATCCTACGCCCCGAAGCACCGTTTCTGAGGCTGTTGGAATAATGGGATACAGCAAAATGGCAGCCGCACGAACCGCCTCGATCGCGTGATATAGCACAACACGGCGTCGCTTGCCAATCCACTCCGCAAGATCCGGAATTTCAGATGAGTTCGAATCAGTTTTAAGGGTCCATGGCTGGCAGCAAGCAAAGTATGCATTTGTAGCACGTAACATACCCATGACTATTTCGGGGACGGCATCCAAATTCATCATTTCGTATTCTTGGACAGCTCTCTCGATTGCGGTATTGATTACCCGTTGGAGATCGACCTCAAGAGGAGTTACAACTCCATATGTACCAGGGGCGGGGAGCTGGACTGTCGACGGCTGCGTCGGCTTCGACTCCTGATCAGATGTTGCCTCGGATCGGCGTTTGAGTGCCTCAAATTCTCGAACAGCCTCAGCATGCACCCGACCGCATTCTGTGAGCATCTCGTGAACATCTGCTGGAGTCATTGGATGAAGCTGGTCCGGAAGCAGCGCTTTGCCGGTACATCGCATTGCCAGATTGCCGAAGACGTCAGACAGATCCGAGTTGATGACCGCGAAGGCTTCCGCGGGGGTTAAGTTTTTATCGCTACCTAGTTCACCGCTCTTGATCAAGACGTAGCGAACCTCATCTACTCCGAGCTGTTTGAGGATATGAGGCGCGATAACATTGCCAAGCGACTTTGACATCTTCCTTCCATCACATAGCCAATGCCCATGACTGATAACTCGCTTGGGTGGAGGAACCCCAGCCGCCATAAGAAGCGCCGGCCAGTAGATGGCATGGAACTTTAGGATATCCTGCCCAATGATCTGATCAGCTGCGGGCCATGCTGGAGAGGGGTATAGCGCGTTTGCGCCGGCAACATCAATCGGCCCTGGGAACTGGAAGGTGCTCTTACGCATCTGGGTGTCGAATTTACGGCGGCGCGCATGGAAATGGGCTAATTGATGCTGAAGTTGCGGTGTCTCATTAATCTCAGATTGGAACGCAACACGTGCCTGTGCATAGCCTTGAGGAGTTAGTTGGCTAGGTGATGGCTGGTAGAAGTCGGGCAGGAGAATACCCTGGACAAGATGAGGGTGAGGGACCTTTCCGAACAGTTGAGCCGCATCTTGTTGCGCGTTAGGGTTGTTGGTATCAAACAAAGCCGCTCGCGTAGAGGAAGCCTCCGTCTCGACTACATAAGGCATGGAATTTGCGGTGGAAGCCTTCTGGACGGACGATACCTGGCTCAGGGATGAATGCTGCTCACTCGCAGCGGAGCTTCCTTCTTGAATTCGCTTTTGGAACCGCCATGCTGAGGTCAAATAAATGTTTAACGCATCGAGCCAGACGTAGATTTTGTGCGAGGGATCATCTGGGACGTCGATACCCCATGGCATCTTGTCGGCAAGTCGGCTTACAGAGAAGTCATCAATACCTGCTTCAACCGCGCTGATTACCTCCTGCAGCCGATGCGGCGGCTCAACGACTGCTGGCTGGCTTCGCAACCATTTCAGGAGAGGTTCACGCATCCGCGACAGCCTGAACTTGTAGTTATCTTCAGAGATCCACTCCACAGAGTGCCCACTCGCCGTAGTAAATCGCACTTCTCCGCGTTCCTTCATGCGCTGGAATTCGGCTTGAGGAATGTTCACCATGTTTGTCTTCCCAGTTTCACTGGCCTTGGGGCTAGTCAGCTCTTCTCCCTCTCGCATGATACGGATCTCTTTACCGTCGAGTGTGTACGGGATCAGTTGTGACTCTGGAACGAAGGCTTCGTCTGAGCGGCAATACCACCCAGAATGCTGGCCTAAGTATATCATATCCGCTTCCTTCAGTTTGCGCCACACTCGTTGCACATTTTCAATGTGGTCATAGGCCGTGGTACGTGCATAATCATCAAACATAATGTTGAAGTCTTGCCATGTGTTCTTGAACTTCCCTGAGATATTATCACAGAACTCCTTGGGTGAGGTGTATCCATTCTTCCTCGACGCCTCCTCCACCTTGGAGCCATGCTCATCGGTGCCTGTCATGAAGTGCACAACTCGATTCTGGTTTCGCTGCCACCTTGCCGCGACGTCTGCCATGACTGCAGAGTAGAGGTGGCCAAGGTGGGGTTCCGCGTTAACATAAAAGATAGGCGTTGTGATGTAGTATGGCGTCTGGTTGGGCTTACCACTGACATTGCCTGTAGAAGACGACGCTGATGAAGCGAGGCCTCGCCGTGGCGGACTCAACGTGTTCTGCCTTGCCGCGCGTAGCTTCACGCTGCTACCGGAGGCCAACCGCGTTGAAAGAGCTCCAAGGGTTTCCAGCGAAGTGAAGGACGCTGCAGCGTGATGGCTCGCAAAGACCTGGCCTGCGCCAAAGGTGCAGCTCTGCAGACGCTGCAAGGACCGCTTCACAAGTGCGTGCATGTGGTCTCTCCGACTCACTTATCTACTCGCGACTCGATGATAGTCGATATCGTCAAGGTCTGCCTTCCGCAGAGGTAGTCTATCTAAGCTTGGTGCTCAATTTGATCCACTTGAAACGAGTCGTATCACTGCTGCAGTGTGGGCAGCGTGTAGTATTGCTATCGGACTTTGTCCAGCCTGGATCTAAGTGGACTTTCGCCGTGTGCGAGGCGTCTATGTGAAATAAAAACCGGCCACGACTGTTCAGTGCGTGGGGTTCTCGCGAGCAATTCACTTTTCAGACACCAAAACTCACGTCTTCGCTGATATCACAATCTCCTGGAAGTGTGTTTCTGAGCTTGAGAAAGGGTCCACCCCACACTGGATCACTGGTGAGGGGCACCCAGACGGACGAAAATGCGATGCATATGGCGATCAGACGGCGCCTAGAGCCTACTATTACCTGGGCTCAGGACTAGGCTGCCTCAAGCCATGCCTCGTGAAGGTTTGTTCATGAATCTACAACACTAATCGCAGCGTCTGAATAGCGGACCTGAGACACGCACAACTGAAACAGATTGGATAAAAACACAGATCGCGCAGAAAACACGAAATAAGTGGCGTTTATTTGACCAGAAACCCCACACCACTCTGCCAAATCGAGTCCGAAGTGGAAGACAGTGGGGCAAATCGTCTCTAGCGTAGAAAAGGGTATAGACGACACCTGGGAGGCAGTTGGACCCCCATAGAATCATACTCACATGACAGACACGACTGTGACTACCGGAACGGCCGCAGTTTCAGCCACATCTTCTTCGTCTCTCACACCAGAGAGTGTCTTCGCCGACACGAACGCACTCATATCTCAGCCCCAGTTGAGCGCAGAGATGCTCACACCCAACGAGGCACTGAACCTGGACCCCTCTCCAGTCCTCGGCAGCGATGGCAAGCTTAATATAGCATCTCTAGCTTCAACAGCCGCTGGCGCGGCGTCAGGGAGCACGCCCACGGCCCCTGACTTCGCTGGGAGCCTATGGGATCAAACAGACAAGCTGCTGGAGATTTACGCCAAGCGACTAAATACACTTGAACGGCTGAGCACCTTCTTCCGCGAGAAGGCTGCACTCGACGAAGAGTACGCACGCTCGCTTACGGCGCTTGTGGATAAAGTTAAGCTCCCTGCAACTGAGGGTCCTCAGTCGGATCTGGCCCACTCACTGAGCCAATTTGCCCAGTGCTACAAGGCGCTGGCCATTCAGCAGGAGACTGTGGCACGTCGGGCGCTCACCAACCTGGCCGACCGTTTACGCATCTTCTGTAATGGCGAAATGAACGAGTTCCAGGCCGCGAAGCGCCGTCTTGACGCTGCTCGAACTACCCATGAGGAAGCCATTGTCCAGCTTGCTCAGACACGGGCGCAGGCATTCTCGGCAGCTGCTACGAGCATAGCTGCTCGGAGGAAAGTTCGTGTCGCAGCGCGGCTTCTGGCTGAAAACCCTGGTTTTGACAACACTCCTAGTTCCAAGATTGGTGGTGAATCCAATGGGATCAGCTTAGAGCAGTTTGAGAACCTACAACGTCACGCAGCCCTGTCGGATTCCCGTGCACGTTCCCTTGATGAAGGCTATCAGCAAGAGGTCAATGCAGCTGTTGAACATCGCGTTGCACTGGATGCGGCCATTGCTGACACCAATTCGATGATTCAGAAGAAACTTGCCCACAGAACTGTCGTTGCATCACGAGCGCTGTTGAGTCATGCTCAGTTAATGAAAGCACACGCGTCGCTGACTGTAGACACCTTGACGGCAATCTCCGAACAGCTTCTTGGGGCCCCAGGGACAGCCCATATCAAGACAATCACACAAGCTGTGATTGAGGAACAGGAGGCCATTCTGAAACAGCTTGAAACTGACGCCGCACCCGAACCCTACCCGACGTATCAAGTACCTCCAGGCCATCCTGACTCCACTGCATCGGCGACTGAAGAGGCTGACGATGAGGCAGCTGTAGCTTTTGCGGCAAACGCTGCTGCTGAGGCTCAGAACTATGCTCAGCAAGTGTCACAGAAGTATGCTGGAGGACTAACATTTGCGAGTCTATCTATTTCGTCTGATCTTAATGGAGGGCTCAATGCTGCCTTGGATACGATTGAGAGCACTGCGAAAGAAACGGCCCTCAAACTCCAAGCCGCACTCACGAACATGTTCGCCAGCACTTCGGCAGATTCATCGTCAGAAGGGCCTCAGGGTGCAGAGAATATGACACAGTCATCTGAGGCTCATACCTCACGATCGGAGGCCGGCGTGGCTCAATCATCTGGAGGTTTTCAGGGACGAAACGAAACGGGTTCTCCGGCCGATGATGATAATGAACTTGATCCAGAGGCGATCCCAGGTGCGATCGATGCAGAAGCAAAGGGGGACCGTAAGCATGTCGCACGAGAGTACATTGAAAAGGAGATCGCCCGAATTATCGAGGGTGCTCTTGGATGCGAAGGGTTGTTGACGGGAAATGAGGAACAACCCTCCCCTGGTGCCTTCGCCACACCCAAACTACCCGATGAAGATTTGCAGCTTGCTAAAAGCCTTTTCTCAACAAACGATGGTCGTAATGCATGTGCATTTGTGCTGAATAAGCTCCGCAAATATCATCACATCCAATTTACCGAGGCGGGCGTCGAATTGCTGGCCAAGGTCTTGCAAGCCTTCCTTGATAGTACCAAGGACGCTATGCACGTAAGGCCTGCACAACTCATCATGATCTTAAGCCAGACATTGTATTGTTTAGACGACAGTGGCACCAAACGATTCTTGCAACAATGGATCAAGTCCCATCCAATCTGGCGAAGTATGCGCTTCTGGAACGAAGCATTCTGTGAAGCCTTGTCTCGTCAGATCGTGAAGCAGAGGGATATGATTCGCCAGCGATTTGCGCAACAGGAACAAGAAGAGGCCGAGCGGCAGCGGAACATCTCGTCTTTGTCGACGGGCTCCACTCAATCAGGCTCCAGTGCCGGTTCGTTCATTTCCATGTTTGCACCTTCTTACCTAATGCAGACTCTAGGTTTGGCTGAGAGCGAACCGGCGGAGGTAGTTGCGCGGCGAGAGCGCCTAAGGCAAGAGGAAGACGCACTAGAAGAGGCAAAACAAGAAGCTGCATTTGCGTTGCTCGGTACCTTTGCAAGCAATATGGCAGACTTTGAGGTTCCACCGCAGTACATTCGCGCGTTTGCTAACAAGATGGCGATCAACACTGGCCTGAAGGAGAACCATATTGCCATCCTACAAGGTCTTCCTGTACTGAATCCGAATGTCGAATTGCCCAAGCAATAGTGTGACTCGACGTTGCTTATCTTATCTTACCCGTTCATTTGTAATAAAGTTTTGCTTGATCTTGATCTTGACCAGAGTCACTATCGAGATAGCTCCCTAACCAACGTTCAAATCAACACTCGCTCATTGACACTCGCTACTAACCAAGATTCATCTGGACTTGATTCAACTCAATCGTTATCATTCTTAGGTATTAGTGGGGATGCTCCATATCGTGAGGGCGGTGTATTACATATACAGTACCGTGTGCTTACTGGCTGAAGCAGCTGTGGAACACAGGGGTGTTGTTAGCAAGGCGGGGACCGAGGGGACCCTTAGCCTTGCGGACCTGGAGGTTAACACCATCGCGGACGAGCAAGCCCTGCTCCTTGAGCTCCTGGATCTCCTTAGGAGTGAAGTTGGTGAAACCCCACTTCTGGGAGAAGAGAATGTTCTGGCGACCAGGGAACTTGTAGGTAGCACGGCGGAGAGCCTCACGAGCCTGAGCCTTGAACATGTCCTTGGTTCGGACGGAGAGAAGGATCTGGTCAATGTCGACACGAGCGACGAGACCCTCGGGCTTACCGTAAGCACCACGCATACCAGTCTGAAGACGATCGGCACCAGCGCAGGTAAGCATGCGGTTAATACGGATGACGTGGTAGGGGTGGACACGGACACGGAGGTGGAAGTTCTCACGACCAGCGTACTTGCTCATGTACTTGTTGACAACGACACGAGCAGCTTCGAGAGCGTTGGAGGAGATCTGCTCGTACTCACCGGAGACGAGGTGAACGCAGACGGGGAAACCGAAAGCATCCTCGGTACGGTTGCCGATATCGTAAATCTGGATCTTAGCATCAGGCACACCACGGAGGTAGCGCGACTTGATGTAAGGCTTGTTCTTGCAGTAGCGGTAGCAACGAGCAGGACGACGACCCATATGGAACCCCTAGATTTGCGAGCGAAAGCGTGGCGCGAGGCGCGAAATGTACGGCGAGGCGGTAAGCGACGGGTTTGATCTAGTGTGCTGCACTTGGAGCGGGTTGCGAGGGCACCACCATCGGTCTCAAACAGCGTCAAATAGTGCTTGGCGCGTGAGAAAGTTCGGGAACACTCTCTCCGCAATTGGAATTTAGTAATATACTACAGGGTCTGAGGGAGCTAGTGGATTATTACCCATATGGGATGCATTTCACACACACTAGCTTGCACATCAAGGTACCGCCACACCGCAGCACCCACTCATTGGCGCGATAAACCCCTTCATATCCCTTACTCAACTCAGCTACATTTTCTCCTCCCTCGCGAGGGGGTTGGACCAGTTTGGAACCTTTTGGAACTTTTTGGAACCAGGTTCCAAAATTTGGAACCCGGTTGGTCTTCGTTCCAGGCTCAAATTCCAGCACCCCCATTCTCATTTCAACACCCCGGAATTTGGAATCCACTCAGGCCCCTGGAGATTTGTAGTGTCTAGCTCCGCGTATGACCCGAGCATGGCATGATAGGAAAAGTGTGTGACTTGTGCAGCGGCCGTCAGTTCTAACCCTTACATGCTATGGTCATTCTCCCTGTGTGACTCTTGGTTTGGAGTGGGATTGAGGCAGTTTCACTCAAGCACTGCTTCTGACCTCAGACGTTCGGGCCAGTGACCGCTGGGTACTGTACTACACCATAGGGAAACGCGCTCTACCGGCTGGTACCTTCATATCCCCGGACAATGAAACCTCGTCATAGCATCGCTTGCTGAGATTCTTCTGGGTCCAAAGCTGCAAGTGCGTGGTTAGAATAAACTTTTGAGGCCTAGCTCTCGCTATGATGGGGCCTTTGGATGATCCACCCCACATGCAACCCATTCGCACCACCCCACCTATTATTGCCAGGCGTCAAGCGCACATTCCCTCCCTATTCGAGTCATAGCGTCTGGGCGTGGGCAGTTGAGAGCAGCCGTTTTAAATTTGATCGAGCTTCAATGTGCAGACCTCTGGATCGCAGGGTGTGTGAAGGGACCTCAATTTCTGACTGCGCCCACTGGTGGCGCAATGCGTTAACAACCGATCGACCTGAAGTTTCTCCCAGTACCTCACTAAGAATCACCCATTATCCAACTTCTACTCTTCACTGGACTACCCAACCCCAGCTTTCGACCGCGTTTTGCATTCCCAGCACCAAGCTGGACTTGAACAACGCACCAGGCGACGTTAAGGCGCATCCACGCACTTGTTGTCAGCTGTAGCCTAGGAAAGCAAGCCTGGTAACCTCTCAGTCTAGCTACAAACCCCCCGTCCAGACCAAGCGAGGAAGCATACGCACGAAGAGTAAGGCCCAGCAGCGCTTGCTGCGACATCGAATCGATACAAAAAGAACTTAAGCGGTCTGATCTCGTGAATACGGCCTGGGCGTCAGCGTTTTCCCGCCCATGAGCGTTTCTAGCGACACACGAAGCGGCCGTCAGGGCGACCAGGTCACACACCACAAACCTTCGTCAGATGCTAGCACACCTGTGAGCACGTCAGCTACCGCTAACGCACTCCCAACAACGCCATCAAGCAGTAGTAGTTCGTGTCGAGCATCTCTTTCTATAGGCGCGAATCCTCGAGCAAGCACACTCATTTCGAAAGCGAGTCCGCCGGCTCACCTCTTTGAAGACGACGAAGCAGGGGACGATGTTCTGGACCTACTCAACTCAAAGCCCGTACTCGTATCGCCGATTGTAGCTGCCGCTGCAGCCAAGGTCACAAGCAACTCAGCCATTGTCGTGGGATCTGGATCGGCAGCGAAAAGCGATGTAGGAGTAGGCACAGCAGCGGGCGCGAAGGCAATGGAACCAGCGGCAGGTATCAGCCCAGGGAACTCACAGGGGACGCAGATGCGAAAAGGCCCACCTCCACCCAAACCTCGGCTACAGAAGGTGGAAACTACACCCATCATCTTCTACACTGTACCTGATCTGACCGAACTTCCTCCCTCGGAGCAACAGAACAACTTACAACCAACCCAACAAGTAACTTCCACAACTGCTTCATCTCACGCTCAGCAGCCACTACGTCCCAGTCTCTCTCCGAGTGCAAATTCAGGCATGCTAACCGATCGCAAGCGTGGTTCGAGCTCCATGCCCGCTGTCTTGCCTCCCTTGCAGCCACCTCTGTCTCCTTCCCTATCCCCCGAAGCAACGCCAACTCAACACAAAGTTCTGCAAGCAATCGCACCTCCACCGCCTTTGGCCAACCTCCATACTTCACATGGAACAAAGATTCTTAACGCCAGTGGCGCGACCGAGGCAGACTTGAAAGACGCTGCCGAAGTTGTACGCCAAGCCTTGGAGAAAGGCTCTCCGGAGGTGTCTAGTTCCGATCTCGTAGCTGCAGCCGCAGCCGAAACTGCAGCAGTGGCTGCAAGTGTAGGCGCTCCTCCACCTCCACAGATCCCTGATCGCATTTCAACGGAATTTAAGATCTTAGAGCGAGAGGAGCAAGGCAATAAGGCAGTCGCGGAGGTTGTGGCCCGCCGAGCACAGGAAGCCGATTATCAAGCTTTACTGGATCGTGCGACTTTCATCGACATGGATCCAAACAAAGAGATGATCCTCAAGTTGTACACCTGCACATGGAATATGTTTGGGCTCCCTCCACCACCGCTATCTGAATTGGAAAAGTTTATCCCTCCTGATACTTTTGACATTTATGTAATCGGCACAGAAGAGTGCGAAAATAGCATAGCAATGTCGTTCCTGTTTTCATCTAAGGCCAAATGGGTGGCGGCACTCACCGAGCTCATGGGGAACTCGTATGTGGAAGTCTGCTCTGAGACCCTGCAGGCGATTCACTGTATCATGTTCGTTCGTAGGGAGCTCCGGCCGATGATCAGCCGGATCGAGACGCAGTCGGTGGCGACGGGAATTGCAGATATGATCGGAAACAAAGGCGCAGTCGCTCTCTCCATGGATATCGGTATGACCTCATTCCTGTTTGTAAATGGTCATTTTACCTCGGGAGAAGGCGCCTGTGAGAGGCGAAACGAAGACTATAGGAAAATCAACAGCCGACTAACGCTGCGACAGGACGCCCCTAGGGTTCGGATTCTCGAGCCTCCCAAGCCGACTCCAGAGGCTGAGGCTGCCATACGCGGTGAAATGCTTCACTTGAGGCGTGGACTGCAGCGCAACTCCATGCCAACGACAGCGGCTGCGAGTCGACCTCCAGCTCCTCAAGCGTGCGAAACTCTTTCCACTATTTCAGAATTATCAGAATCAGTCGAATCATCTCCTCTGCCAGGAGATGAGAATCCCTTCGAGACACCGACGCAGTCGGACTCTTCTCTGACTTCTTCCGTCACAGCTTCTGGTTCACATTTTGCACGACAAAGAATTTACAGCGAAGGGCGGCTGCAAGATCCGGTTCGGCATAGCCATTTCACCACTATCACGGAAGACAAAGGCCAACACTCGTTGCCCGACTCAACCTCAAACTCCAACTCCGAAAGCGAGCTCATTGATGCTGCATTTGATGCAACAAGTCGATTTGATTGCGTTATTTGGATGGGCGATTTTAATTATCGAGTTAAGACGTCACGAGAGTTCGTCGAAGTATTATTACGTACAGGAGATCGAGACACACTACTGAATAATGACGAACTCATCGAGGAGATGAACGCAGGTCGCGTGTTTGCCGGTTGCGTTGAAGCACCTGTGAAGTTCCCTCCAACCTACAAGTACGACTTGGATTCCGACAACTATGACAGTTCTGAAAAGCGAAGAACCCCAAGCTGGACTGATCGTATTGTTTGGAAGCGTAATCCGACCAAGATTCTTTTAGAAAAGTATGATAGCTGCCGAACGGTGCGAACTAGTGACCATCGTCCTGTCTTTGCACATTTCCTTATCCGAATTACTCGCAAGTCAGGACATGGACATCTGTAAGTCGAAAACCCTTCTTGAGTTTTGTTTATTCCCTCCCACACAACCACTCACGACCGCTCACGATGCCTAATCCGTGGATCAGTGAGTTTCTGTAAACTAGTCCCATAAACACGTACTGTGTGAGGATTTTCAAATGAACACGGCACTGGTATTGGCTGACGAGTTGTACTCTATTTCTGTTCGTTGATTCAAGAAAACTTGAAGGCTTAAAGCTGTCGAACCCGCTTCAACTTGGCTTGGGGTCTGCGACGAGCGGCCACCGTGTTGTACTTTTTCTTGCGCTTTCCAAGCAGACTGTCTTCTCCCTCAGGTTCACCAAAGACATACTGACTTTCGCTGGACTTGATGTCCTGGGCGAGATACTGAAGCGCCGCCAGATTCGTTCCAACCGTGTCCTTGATGCCTGTGAGACGCAGGCGGCTGTGTCGGCGCAATGCAGCAAGATGCTCAATCATACTTCGCGATGAGATAACCTGAGTCTGATGGATCTTCAGAATGAGTAAGCTAAGCTTCACACAATTTTCGGGATCTAAGCCTTGCTCGAGCATTCGTGTCAAGTACTTCAGCAGCTTGATAGCATACTCATACGAAAGCGTAACTAACGCCTCTGTGAGCTCGCTTGTCTTAGTAGAGCGGATAACTCGCAGGATGAATTGTGTCGGGGTCTGACCCATCATCTTGATATGTGGTGTGGGTTGGACGACGGGGCGGCGCAACTCTTCAAGCTCGGTTTCGAGTGCTCGAATTGCGGATTGGGTGCTACTCATGATCGCGCGCTCCAAGCCAGAGAGACTTTCGCCGGCCTTGAGTTGAGCCAACTTATACTCTGCAGCTTCAATGCGTTTCTGCTGGGTTTTGACGAGCTCGTGGTATCGCTTCCAATTTTCTTCTTCTGTAGTCACGATGTCGAGCGCCTCCATCAAGGTTTCAGACACTGCCAGGGCGTCCTTCGACGTTCGGACACCACGCCAACTCTCGGTGCTGGAGTCGGCAGCGGCTTGCATCAAGCCACCAACCATAGCACCAATAGCCTCTGAGCTTGCAACATCACCCGCTGGTCGGCTCTTGTCCTCAGCCTCCAACGCTTCCTCCAATAGCTTCTGCTTCTCTTCTTCGAGGAAAACCTGATCATTAGTCTGTTTCCATAAACGAATCGAACGATCGTTACCACCTGTGATGAAGAATTGACCTTTAGATGCAACGGTCAAAGCAAAGACCTCTGCGTGGTGACCCTTGAATCTTAAAATCTGCTCGAACTTGTCTGCATCCCAATACTTGACCAATTTGTCTTTGCCAACACTGAAAAAGTAGTGAGTTTTTGGCACGCACTGTACCTTCATGACACTACCATCATGCGCGATGAGAGATCGATGACAGTCACCGAAGTCAAGGCCCCAGATCTTCACGGTTTTATCTGCCGAACCAGTGATAATCAACGTGCTATCACTAGTGATGTCGAGGGAGAGAACGGGATGTTTGTGACCGTACAACGACAGGTAGAAGCTAAGTGAATCTTCGTAAAAGATACGAACAGTTCCGTCAAGAAGACCGACTGCAACGTATCTCCCATCAGGTGAGCACTTAAGACATAGAACGTCATCTGAGACCTTTAGCGTTCGAGTATGCGAAAAACCAAGCCGTCTGACGGTGCGAGCTGGAGCCGCAGCGAGCTTCATGCCTGACGCGGCAGCAGCAGCTTTCGCCTTGGCACTTACCTCGTCCTTCACTTCGACCTCATACAGTTCCAAGTCCCAGAACCAAACCTCCTGACCACCACCGGTTACGAAGCCACGCTGATCTGCTCGGAGTTCGAGAGCCCAAACTGTCTGACCATCATGAGCGCGTTCTCGTGACAGAAGCGCACCTGAAGCTAAGTCATAAAGATCGACATAGCCGAGCTTTGTACCAACAATGATTTGGCGCGCACCAGGCACGAAGACAGCACTCGTAACTGAGTCCTTGCCCAGGACCTCATCCTCATCTTCCTCCAGCTCCGATACACGGGCATGGCCGGACTTTTTCTCCAAGCTTTCAGCATCGGGGGGAGCGATCTCAAGTGTTCTGATGCAGCTTGCGGTTGAGGTGTTCCAGAGCTTGATTTGGTTGCCCGAAGCGGAAAGGAGAAGGGAGTCATCACTGGATAGAGCGAGCTGTCGAATACCACCACGATGACCAGGCAACTCGATTGTAGTTAACACTTTGAGCTCCCCCATTTCCGCAGAACTGGCATGAACATCACTCGATTCGTTCTTCGCAGCTGATAGCGGCTTCAGTGGCACCTCCCATGCTTGGATGCAGTTCGTCTCAAGCGAGACGATAACACGGACTGACCCAGGAGCCAGCGACTTCTCTTCATCGCCATCCGCTGTGGACTGGTCCTTTGTGGGTGCACGATAAGTCTTTGGTACAATACATCCTGAAACAACGCGGTTCTCTGCTCTGACAGGGACCTGTGCCTCGAGGTCATCCGATGGCACATACTTGGGTATTTGCTCAAGCGCTTGTCGCGCATGCTCGATGCCCTCAGTATCACCAGCTGCAGTCAAGCGCTGAAGACGCTCCTTGGCTCGACTCACACGACGCTTGTATCTCTTCTGACGGTCTTCTACAGGTCTTACTGTGAAAATATCCACAACTCGATCTGAGCTTTGTACGAAGAGCAAGCATGCTTCAGGATTCGTAGCGGTGCGAGTGTATCCGCTTGCTGAGTTATCGAATCGCACTCGATGTACACGCTTACGACCTGCAGCGCGCTCAATCATACCTACGAACTCGACGACGGGACCGGCCTCTGTGCCTTTCGTCTTGTAGTCTGTGTCCTCCGGGTTGGAATGAGAGGCATTGCGAACCTCGGTAGGGATCTTCCAAACACGCAGATTGCGATCAATCGAACCGGCGACGAGGAGAGCATAGGGATCAGTGGGCCGCTTCATGACGTCAAACGACCATACCTCACCTCGATGACCCGTCAATGTGTGCAGACAGTGCTGTTGCTCCAAGTCCCAGATCTTGATTAATGAGTCTTTGGAGCTAGAAATCAACACAAAGTTATCACTAGAGCCAAGAATAGATGGCTCCTCAACCGCAGTAGCATCCGCAGATGCGCCAATGTGAAGATTTGACGCATTGGGGTCTATCGCACGAGGATCGGCGCGAAGGAAGGCTAAGTCCGTGATTTCGCCCTTGTGACCCTTTAGCCTGAAAAGACCGCTCTCAGCGATGACATCCCACAACACAATCTCAGTATCCTGTGAGCCGGAGGCCAGAATGTTGCCGTCTGGATTATAGCGTAGACAGGTCACCGCGGAGCTGTGTGCGTTGAACACAACAATCAACTCGCGGCTAGCGAGCTCGTAAACCCGGATGCGTCCATCCTCGTATCCCACTGCAAGGCGCTTGTGATTGGAATCCACAGCCATGCAGGTGACCATGACCTGGTTTGTCTCATCGGCATAGCTACCCACCAGCAGACCTTGGCGAATGTTCCACAAGTTCACTACCTCCAAACTCGATGACAGCACGAGCTGCGCATTCGAGCCCGGGTAAAGCAGGATTTCGCCTGGGGTAGATGCAATGACACCAAAGCAAGACTTTTGCACATAGCGCAGGTACGACTTTGGCATAGTTTGGCTAGATTATCAAGGCGCGGGGACCGCGGAAACCGAGATAACCTACAAATTGCGAGAGTTTCGTCCGAGAATGAAGTGAGTGAGGGGAGCTAGTGGGGTCCATTTGGCCCTTGGGCTTGGGAAAAACAAGTCAAATGGGGCTATCATGCCACGCAGAACGGCAAATACAAAGTTTCACTCAGAGACACACCTCGCGTGTGGAGATTTGGACACCCCCGCATTCTGCGCAAACCGAGAAATTTCTTTTTTGTCCGATGCTGGGCTGTGGAGAATTGGCTCTGCGCCGGAGGTGGCCAGGGCGAGATTCAATACAGAGCTGGGGATGCAAACATGCCAGTAAGATACACATCGTTTAGTATCATTTATTGTAGAGTGCACAGTATATTTGTGCAGACTAAGAGAATTCCTTCCTGCTACAGCCCTTGTTCTCGAGGTCGCTTGACCCTAACTTCGAGAGCTGGTCGGCATTCGGGTTGAGACATACGTGGGATTACACGGGATGGTCATGTGGCAGCACTGGGAGCTGGGTGTAGGCCTCGCCATATGCTACTTTCAGAGCTTTGGTGATGTCGAGCCGAGTGGCAGAGAATGGTCAGTCCTGAGGAGCACGTCAAGTTATCGGGAGGACAAGCGAGGAACTGGAGTTTGGTTATTCTGAAGCAATTGTGACTCGTCTCTCAGTCGGATCGAACATTCATGGTCGACTTTAATTACTCAATGATGAGACCCAGCTAGATCTCCTTCGAGGCATTACGAGCTCTAACAGCAGAGACTTGGGCTGCCCATGGATATATCGATTCACTGCGCACTTACTTGCTGGAAGCCGACTTGATGGCTTCTTCGAGTCGAGCCTGGTCAGCTCCGAGCACTGCGTTGATGACACGGCCGTCCTTGAGGATGAAGAAGGTGGGAACTGAGTTGATCTCGGGGAGGTCAAGGGAGGAGCAGTCGACGCGATCGACATCCGCCTTCGAGAAAACAACGTCTGAGTACTGGGGGCGGTTGGACAACTCCTCGTACTTGGATGCAAATCGCATGCAAGGACCGCACCAGGTACCGTACCAGTCGATCACAACGACCTTGTCCTACAATTAGAAGAGAGACAAGTTTTCACAAGAGAGTGTGAGTGGTGTTGTACGCAGGCGAGCTAGGTGCTGCACCTAATGTCACGGGGCTTAGAAATAAACATTAGGGTAGGGCCAGTTGGCTCAAGTCAGGTTGCTAGCTAGCGAACACGCCTTCGATCGGACTTCGTTCAAGAGAGGCATCATGACCGGGTACGTACTTTTGACTTTTGGAGAAGGCTCTGGACGTCATCAGCAGAGTTGATAACCTGGACAGCGAAGCCACGGAGAAAAAGCGCGTTTGAAAGGTTCTTGCTGTTAGAACGGGCTGCAGTGGCAGTTTGGGAGACGACGCGACTCAGCGTAGAGAGCATGTGGAGGTGTCTAGAGCGGGCGATCAAGTGAATGCGACGGACGTTGAGGGCGTCTGGCAATACCAAAGGGCACTAGGAAGCAAGCTAGCCCGAAATGTATCATCGGATCTTCACTGGCACTTCCGTACCACCCACTTTTGAACAAGCATATCACTCTGAACTCTGAGTTCCAGAACTTGTCCAAATGCTCGAACGGCAGCGTTCTGACTGGCTTGCCGATATTTATGGATAGTGCAGCGATGTGCATGACCCCTCGCAGCAGTGAATATGCTTCTATCCAGTGTTTTATTTGGTTGCATACGGTGTATCCCCTCGAACCATGCAAACCTTGCCTCGAGGCTGTAATCCATCCATCTCAAGCATATGTGATGACTTGCCCCATAAACGTCGAGAATTGCGAAAACTACATTAGAGTGAATAACTCAGTGTCGTGGCGCCAGTTATGTGTGTTCCAGCGGCACAGTCCTCGTAGATCCCGCGGCCGGAGCACGCAGGCATTTTATTGGTTATGGAAAAGTGCGTGAATGCGTGGCGGAGAGGTGACGTGAAACCGGACTCACAGTTACTGCAGCAAGAAAGAAACTCGAGAATCCGATTCAGACAGATAGGACGTACTTACTCTACCGATTTTTACTCGATAGACGTCTCAAATATCCTGCAAAGCATAGTCAAAAGTCATCATGTCTTCCGAGGTACGTCAGACTTGTGCTTTGGCCTGCGGTTTCCTGTATTCTAGGACATTTGAGCCTCTCCAGGAGGCTTAATGCTTCGTGCATATCTATGCAATTGTCGCACCGATGGGTAAATCGTATTCTCACGCAGCTGCTTACCAAACAACTAACCACGACTGTAGAGTAAAACCGCCGTCCGCGAAGTGTTCGACGACGTGGACGTGATCGATCCAGAGTTCAAGCCACAAACTGGGAATATAGCTGCCGCGGCAGCAGGTAACGATGAATCTACGCCTTCAGGTGGCATCGGAGAGAAGCGCAGGGGACAAATGCCTCAGCGAAGTGACATCTATGTCAAGACCGTAGTCAAGGACGGAAAGGTTATTCGAAAGGAAGGCCGAACGGGCCGTATTATCCCATCGGAGGATGAGGTAGACCAAGACACGCACACGACTCTCGTGGTCCAGTTCGTCACAGAGTCGGGTGAGCCTACCGCTGCACCCATGGAAATCCCCAAAAACATCACTCCTGAGCAACTCCAAGTCCTAATCAACACCCTTCTCAATAATGAGGACAAGCTACCTTACTCCTTCTATCTCGACGAAGAGGAAATCATCGATACACTGCAGGCAGTTGTCACTAGACAGGAAAAGTCTATTGAAGGTGTCCTTAATGTTGTATACCGACCTCAAGCTCTCTTTCGAGTCACATCAGTGACGAGGTGCACTTCGTCACTTCCTGGTCATGAAGAGGCCATTCTACACGTTTCCTTCTCTTCGGACGGCAAGCATCTTGCATCAGGATCAGGTGACGCAACCGTCCGAATTTGGGATGTCATGACAGAAACACCTAAGCTTACGCTCCGTGGTCACCGAGGATGGGTCATGGCCGTGGCTTGGAGTCCGAACGGCAAGAAGCTCGCATCAGGTGCGATGGATAAAGAAATCCGCATCTGGAACCCTGAGACAGGCCGACCAATCGGCAAGACACTGAAGGGTCACACTGATGGTGTCATCGCTCTTGCTTGGGAGCCTATGCTCGCCGATGTTGAGTGTTCTCGTCTCGCTTCGGCATCGCGTGATGGAACCATTCGCGTCTGGGATACAATCCGTTCTGTACAACTTTTCCTGCTCTCTGGTCACACAAAGCCAATCCGTGCACTCAAGTGGGGTGGTTGTGGTCTTATCTATTCTGGATCGGTGGACCGCTCCGTGCGTGCTTGGGATGTCAAGAACCAAAAGTTGTTCCGACTCATGGAGGGTCATGGACACTGGGTCAACAGTCTTAGTATGAACACCGAGGCCGCACTGCGCTCTGGACCTTACAATCACCGTGGTGAGGCACCCACGGATGCAGAAGAAATTAGGGCCGTATGCCGGGCGAAGTATGAAGAAGTCACCCGCCGTGCCGGTGGCGAGCTGCTTGTTTCTGCAAGTGATGACTTTACACTTTTCCTTTGGCGTCCTCTTGAGTCGGCCAAGCCAATTGCTCGTCTGACAGGACATCAGCAACCTGTAAATTTCGTGTCTTTCTCCCCAGATGGTTTATATATTGCTTCTGCTTCGTTCGATAAGTCTGTTCGCATCTGGAACGGATTGAATGGTAAGTTCTATGCTGCGTTCCGCATGCACGTTCAGGCCGTCTACCAATGCGCATGGTCTGCGGATTCCCGTTTGCTGGTAAGCTCCTCCAAGGACTCAACCATCAAGTTGTGGGATATCAGCAAAAAGAAAATGATCGAAGATCTTCCAGGTCATGCAGATGAGGTTTATGCAGTAGATTGGAGCCCAGATGGCGAGCGCGTTTGCTCAGGTGGTAGAGATCGTGTTCTCAAGGTATGGAGGAACTAGTTATAGTCCCTGTCACGGGTCTGATGGATCCACACTGATAATAAACTTGCGAACTTGTTGCAGTTTACAACATTTGTGAACTCATCAACGAAGACTACATTACTAACTGGATTTTCAGTAACAGTTTCAAAGATTCTAGGACGAGAGTGAACTTATTCTCCAAAACCTAACACGGCGACTAGTCGGTCAACCCGATACGGCTCACATCCTTCGAGGATTTGACGAACGTCCTGGCCTTCAAAACTTGCCACAATGAAGTCAGCGAATGACTGCGTGTAAACGGGATCTAATGTGTAATTAACATCCATACGGTATTGATCAGTGCGCAGGTACTCTTCAACTTCTCCTGGGTGCTCGATGCTGTCTGTTACAGCGGGGTCCGCGAGGAGGACGGTATTGTAGAGATAGAAAAGTTCATGTTGTTGTGCTAGCGAAGTCAAAAGTGGGCCTGCATTGATGGCAGCCATTGAGACGAGCTTGCGGTAGTAAGGGATTTCATTGGCGGGCATAACTTGAAGGAGTGTTGCGAAGATTAATTGAGGTACTTCTGAGCTGTCACCAACATCGGGTCGAGTTGGATCGACTTTCATTCCGCTTGTGAGAGACTGCAGGAAGCGAAGTCCAATGGCCGGTGCTCGGACAAGAACGTAGCAGATATAGCTCAGAATTCGCTTCAGTTGCCTTTCTGGTAGCGTCAACGGAGATTCTGTGCCAAACAAAGCAAAGGTTCGCGCATGCTGAATTGACAGAATAAGGAAGTCTCCAAAATACTCTGTAAAGAGTTGGGGTTCCAACGGGCACATCTCCTCAAGGGCGACCAACACCGATCCAAATGCACCCAACGACTTCTCTCGGATGATTCCTTCGTCAGTCTGACATTCTTGAATTAGGACTCGCAGCAAAGACTGTGCCAGTTGAGGTCCTCGAGCCTGTAGAATACGTGTGGCATCCAGACGAGCATATGCAATGAGGATACGCATCAAAATTTCGATATTATCTGCCCTAGAGCTCAGATAAATGTCAATATAGCTAAAAAGCTCTAGGAGGCCATCAGACAAAGTAACTGTGTTTTCTACAACGATCGCCCACAGTTGGAGAATATCGTCGTGCAGAGTGCCATCGCTCGGTTCTTCAGTAAGCCCCAAGCCACTCGCAATCAGTGGGAACAAAACAGGCTCCTGTAGCTGTTCAGAATATCCTCGAAGTCCCTGCACACTGTTCCCTAAGATATCTGTCAAGGTGATCTTTAAACTTTGCATGCGTGGGTCACGGCACATCGCCCATAACTCTGGAATGAAGTTCGTGATAATTTCTGAGTAGTCAATGATGCTTGTATCAAGGACAATCACTAACTGGTTCAAACACTTCAGGGCTTGAGACTTCAGGACCACATCCTTGAAGTCAAACACTAACGAGCAAACGGCCTCAATCAACGACTTGACCAACTCCGGGGAATTTGCGAAGTGAACGGATAAGGCATCTGCAAGGTCCTGCATTGACAGGACCGCCTCAAGCACCACGACAAAGGTTCGACGAATAACGGTGTCAGACGATTCGAAGGATTGCTGAAGGGCGCCAATCAACGACAACAACGCCATACCATCTTCATCTTGTGTTATGAAGTCAGTGGCGCTACGAACGAACTTCTCGAGGAACGCCAATGCGCGGTACAGTCCGGTCGTCGTGATGGGGGTCTGCGAGACCGTGAGTATCCGCGCGCCGTTTGCTCCTCGCTCTGTAAGCGTCTGGGTTGCCATCATTGTCTGCGATACACGGCTGCAGACATAACTGAAGAGATCATTTAACGCTTCTTGCTCTCGAAAAGCATGCAACTCCTGACTAAGTGCCAGCAGAATACCATCGAGTTGTAGTCGGATCATAGCAGCCTGAGGAGTCGTTGTGAGCAAGTTCTCCCGTGCATCCGCAGCGATAAACGCCTCATAGTTCTGCAGCGCGGCAGCAGGACCACCTGTTGCATCTTCATCTGCAACCAATGCGTTAAACTTCTCGATCAGTTTGCCCTGGACAATTTCGGGCATACGTGCTGAAAGACCCGCCAGAAGCGATGCGGCTTGAGATTGCTCATCGAAATCACCAGCCTGTACTGTCTGGATGAAATCCTCAGGATCGGAGCACCAATGCTCTCGTTGCGCCAGAGTGAGAGCCATGAAGCTGCTCAGCAGGGTTTCTGCTAGTGAAGCAATACGTTCGGGTGTAAAGAAGGTGCGGAGAGCGTTCTCAACTGCAGCTACGTTCTCAGGATCATATTCAATACCGTCATCGGCCTTGCTCTCGAGCTTTGCTGCCAGCTGCAGTCGAGCAGAAAGGAACTCGGTTTGTTCAACCCGAGGCTCCGCATTCTTCGAGTCATCGCCCAAGGCACGGGCATAGTCAAGACAATTTAGCACAAAGGTAACGAAGTGAAGGGCCTGGAGAGTGCACATGTCCGTTCCCTTTGCGCAACGGTTGTCCTCGGCGTCCATTGATTGAAGCGCGTCCATCAGCTCCGATGCTGCATTATCAGGATCAGAATATGGGTCTTCTTCTTCGGCCTGGTTCTGGGCCTGTATACCAGCTGCTCTCAACTCCGCTAAGGCAGCTTCTGACTCTCCGCTAATCTGATCGCGGAGATGAGCCGGCGTGTTGTTGTATAGTTCGTGAACTAGTTCCTTCATTGCACGCGCATCACGAGTCTTCGCACGGTGCTCGATTGTCGTTGTAAATAGATCGAGGAAGGGGAGCAGGTAGTGTCCAAATAACATTGGTGACGCTCTGATGCCCTCTAAGACAATACTCGCCATCGAACCACGGGCATGGGAGATCGCTTTCAGAATATCCAGCCCGGTACCTGCGAGGGGGAAGATGGGCTCCGCAACCATCGAGTCGAGAAGTGGCAGGGCTTCTCGAATGAAGCCGAAGAGGATGTTTGCAAGCAATTCCGCCCCTTCGCCCTGTCCCACTCGGACGTAGAACAGTTGCTTGCCGGCATTCTTTGAGCCAACCATACCATAGATCAGCTTAGCAATTCGCACCACCAAGTCGGTCAGCTTGTAGACTTTTTCATAGTATCGTTCATCAGGTTGGGCTTTTTCGGCTTCGAACCTTTGCATTGCCTCAGTTGAAGAAAGGAAAATCCTGAAACTCGTCCTGAGTAAGTGCACCGCTGGTGGCAGTCCGTGCGCAACGACCTCTTTGAGGATATTTCCACCCCGGAGGGCATACCGAGGAAGCGGAGCAATGCAGGCAGAGAACAGGCTGCATGCGCGGATAATCGTTGTGAACGACGTGCTTGACTCCACGACCTCCCAGGCACCGTTTCCATGACTCTCCAGCGTCTGCTCTAGAGTCAGTGTGGTGTTTTGAACGAGCTCGATAAGCTGCGGGAAGAGCGTGGGCCACTGCTCCGCAATGCTGCCGGAGATCATGTTGGCGACTACGTCGGTCATAAGCTCTGCCACCATGTTCGGAGACGCTTCAAAGATAAGAGACATAATGTTGTTCTGGATATCCTCGCGCTCCATCTTGCGAGCGTCCTGTTCCTCAGTGCTTCTGTTCGAGTGGGATGACGCCGTCCAATAGGCATTGGTGATGCGCTTCAGGAGTGCGAGCGCCGACACCCTGGTGGTAACGGGAAAGTCCGCTCGCGCTCCGATCGTCAAGAGCGCCGTGCGGAAGCCTACTTGGTCCACCATGCTCTCCAGCTCCTCGTATGCGGCGGCCTATATCATGGAAATGGAGCACGAATGTGCAGTGTAAGCTGGTGACCACTCACTAGGCATGACGTTAGATGTGTGCGCACGGTTCATTCACTTATACGTACCACCTGTGGGTTGCTTGTGCTGCCATTAGCCCGATTGAGGAGGTCGCAAATGCGATGAATGGCATCTTGCTGACCGTGGGACATGTCGATCTTGAATATAATAGAAGGAAGGGTATATAACAGTGAGTCTACACGTGAATATGCAATTTCCATGTCGTGACACTTATGGCAACCCCCATAATTAGTTCCCGCGCAATTCAGCAAAGCAAGCTTTTTCAGCTCCGTGGTGGGTCGGCTGAATCTCGTGGGTGAGCCCTTGTAGCACCCAAGAGAAAATCCAGAACAACATGTCAAAGTCGTACAAGATCATTTCTGGTGGTGGAGACTGGGGATCCATCCCAGCTGATGCCCAGGGCCGCGTACTATTCGTGGCCAACATTGCGTCTTCGACTACTGAGTTGAAGTTGATCAACCTGTTCAAGCAGGTCGAGGGTTTGAGGCGCGTTCAGCTCGCTTGGCACACAACCGATGATCGGCGCGGTCAGCATCGCGGTTTCGCTTTCATTGAATATGCTTCCAAGGACTCTGCTCAGATGGCGATCGAGCAATTCAATCAGACGGAGCTGGACGGGAACAAGCTCGCCGTAGAGTTGTCAACTGGGCAGCACAATGATCCAGGCAAGGCTCGCAATCGTCGTAATGCTGGCGGGTACCCCTCATCATCGTCAACTTCGACTAATGGACCAGACTCGGCTTCGAATCCGCTGAGAAGTCTTGTAGCTGCAGCCGGTGGAGGTCGCCATTCACGGCGGAAGCACGACTTGAGTTCGGACGAAAAAATTGCCGCCCTAGAGAGGCTGATTCGTCGCGAACGCACGAGTGAAGATGAAGCGGACGATGAATCTTCCGAAGAGGACAGAGGAGCGGGGACGTTACAAAAGGAAGACCCTGGAGTTGAACACCACTCAGGAGCTAGGGACGATGGAACAGCCAAAAGAGGGGAACCTCAAGATCACAGCAGTACGAAGACCGCTGAAGAAGGTGGATACACGTCATCGAGGGGACCCAGGCGGGCCGCTTCAGATCGAGAAAGGGAGAGGCATCGAAGTCGTTCTTCACACGCCAGACGATTGTTCGATCGATCAGTGCGTGGCGATCGTGACTCACACTCAGGCAACCGCCAAGGAAGTACAAGCAGGGTGGATCATCGCTCTCAGGAAGAGATTGACAGGCTTCGAAGGTCCATTTGCGGGCGAAGCCAAAGCCGAAGCCGAAGCAGAAGCCGAAGCCGAAGCCGAAGCCGAAGTAGCGGTGACTCTACTACTAGCAGTGATTCCGAAGAGTTTGATTCTCGACGCAATTTGCGGGGCAAGAGGCCAAGCAGCAGTCGTCGCAGCAGTCATCGCAGCAGGTCTCGTAGTGGGAGTGAAAGCAGTAGGAGTCGTCGCAGAAGCAGCAGTTACGACGACTCCTCAACGGATACAACAGCATCAACATCCTCCTACATCTCCGGCTCGCATTCTGGCTCTTCCTCCGTAAGTTCTACGAGTGTTTCAAGTCTTTCTCGCAGTCGGAGCCACAGCAGCAACAGCTGCAGTCACAGTCGAAGTCGCAGCCGAAGTCACAGTCGAAGTCGCAGCCGAAGTCGCAGTCGAAGTCGCAGTCGAAGTCGCAGCCGAAGTCCAGGACGAAGACGAGGTAGACGAGCTGGTTCACGAGATCGATACTATAAATCAACACGACACCGTAGCTCCCGCAGACGACATAAGGCACATCGCAGTTATAGCAGTAGTCGGAGTGCCAGTCGGAGCATGAGCGCTAGCCGAAGCCGAAGTCGGAGCAGAGGCAGAAAGTAGTAGGGGAAGGCTAGGATGTCAAATATAGTATCGGTTGTATTCTTGGTCTAATTCAGCATTCTCCACATGAGACCTATGTGGTCTTGGCAGTAATCGCCCAAATCACCGAGAAGCTTAAGGCATATCGGTCCTAGTACTAGATAGTGTTGCAACAGGGGTAGGTCGCAAATTCTCGATTCGTTAAATCACTGATATCTGGAAATCGCACAGTGTTTTGCAAATGTTCTTCAGACGAATCGTTTGTCTAAGCACTGGAGTCGTGGTACGTATGATTCATCTTTCGGTAGTCGACCAGATCCCTCCGGAAATTCAGCTAAGAGTGCGTACTTGTCAGAGGGATTTTTCGCTTGTTTCAGTGGTTTAAGTGAACGGTTGCTATAGGTGGATGCTGACCTATACGTCTTGACCGGGCATCAGCTGCAACCAGGGTTTTTATCCTATAAGTTCAATATAACGACTCAGTCGACGCACCTTTCTCTCCATCCTCCATTCCACTCGCCCTATCCATCTCTTGTCTAGCTCGGGATGTACATCGCACAGAACTACTACACTCCTGACATTGGAAAACTAGTGCATGGCACCATAGGACTCCTTAGGTCATTCGAGCTAGCAGCAAGGAAGGACTAGTGTGCCTTTAGCCTCGAGTTCGGCTGGCTGGCGGGCTGACACAATAGGCTCATCACTCGTGTACAGTCTGGCAGTAACAAAAAGAAAAGATCGGATAATACGATCACTGAGATCGAAAACTATATGAACTATTCTAGTGGCGGGACTTCCTCCTCTTCATCACCAAGCGGTCCGCCATACCGCTGATATGAGGCCTCATTCAAAGTTGAATACTGTACATTTGCCAAAGTCCTCTTGGCGTCCGAATCAGTCTCAGACGGGTCACTCTCGTCATCACGCGCGTACTTACGTTGTACGTGGAATGTTTCGAGTTGTGGTGGGTCCTCAGAGTAATCTGGATAATCTTCATATGAATCCAAACCAGAGAAGGCAAGGGCTGGTGTGCCCGCGATAGGATTGCTACCTTGTAAATGTGGGGAGTTAGTTGGAGAGTCAAGTTCACTCAGTGGGGCCGGAAGAGGCGCGATGCCATAACTCGGCGAAGGTGAAGTCGCTAGGGGTGATGCAGACGATGGCACAGAGGATGATGACGATGCACCATATCCGTTGTGTGCAGAATAAATGCTTGCGAACGCAGGAGGGTCCGAAGTCCCGAACTGGTCGCCCAATGCCGACCATTCATTGGGATCCTCCAACGAACGGCTTGCCTGAGCTGCATAACTCGTCCCAATCGTATCAACAATGACCAAATCATCATCTTCGTCGGCTTCAACTTCGTCCTGATTCGCCTCCTCACCCTCCTCCTCGTCCGCCTTCGTCTCCGAGGAATCATCTGGATAGTCCACTTCTTCACCACTTCTTTCTGGTTCATCACTTTCACGTTGCGTGGTACTGCTGGATGATGCGCTAGAGGATGCTCGTCCATCCGTTCCGGTTGAAAGCGGCATGTGAGTACCAATCGGTGACGACCTCCGGGTCGAAGCAAGTGGAAGCTTGACCTTGTGCCGAGGCTTAAAGTTGAGACCAGTACCCATCACCTTAAGTTCTACAATGTCGTCGTCGATGTCTGACTCTTGTTCGTAGTCCAGCTTGGCGCGCTTCAGGAGTGATAACGCACGGTCCTCAACCTCCTCGGTGACAGCCTTAAGCAGATTTGTTTTGCGGTTTCTGGTTTCCTTGGCACTGTTCAAGGACTTCCGGTGTGATTCCCACTCTCGCCATAGCTCAGCCATTTTTGCCTCATCACTCTGAATTTCCTTTGCTTCCTTGATTCCTGGCGGAGGACTTGAATCTGTTTGACTCTTCTTCTCCACCTTCTCAATAAATGCCGCAGCCGCCGCGGCTTCTGTAGACGCGGGATCTACGGGGGCTCCATCATTCGGATCGCTCCCAGTTGCATTCGCACGAATCTCTTGTAAGGTCTCGCTCGCCAAATGATCACGAGTCTGCTCGAAGGCATCATCGCCCTGACCATCTAACGAGTGCGAGAGAATTGCAAGCTTTGTTTCGAGAAGAGTCCAGAGTAGATCATCTATCGTATTATGCGCAAGCAAGTAGTAAACGTTCACAGCGTTGGGTTGTCCGACTCGGTGTACACGATCCTCGGCTTGAAGAAGCGCTGCTGGTGTCCAATAGAGCTCTGCAAAAACAACAATATCAGCCGCTGTGAGGGTAAGACCTACACCGGCTGCCGTAATACTCAAGATACCCACACGAACCTGTGAAGAGTTCTGGAACGAGTCAACGTACTGTGAGCGAAGAGCAGGTTTAGTCTGACCATCAATTCGAATATAACCCACGTTTTGTTCTTTGCACACTTCCTCGAGTGCATTGAGAACATCGCGGTGGTGCGCAAAAACCAGGAACTTCGCTCCTGCTTCGATCATTTCACTGACATATTCCTTGACATAAGGAATCTTGACCTTCGACGTTTCACGATATAGTACCGTTGCCAACCAACGTCGTTCTTTATCACGCATTGTACCGCGCTTGGCCATCTTATGGAGCGACTCCAAACGGTTCAGTGTTCGCTCACTATCATCATCGTCTTCATCAAAGAAATCTTCATCATCATTCTTGTTGGTTTCCCCGTCATTAGGGATACCTCCTGCAGCTTGGTTGGGCAGAGGGACGAGTTGGGAATTGTCCCGATAGTCATTGCCTCCATGTCGGGAGGTATCTCCCATGGTGTCACTAAAGCGGGGGATACCGGGCAATGGTCCACCAATTGCTGGGACAGGGGTGAGAGAGCTCGAATTCGAGTTGCTGTTCTCATTTCTACCGCGCTCACTTGGACCCAGAGTAGATTCAAGGCTCTGAGCGGCCATGCTTCGGTGAATCCGGGCTGCTAAAACCGCTTGAATTTCGGGGGCCAAACGCATCGCAGACTCAAGGACTGCGCTTGAGTGAACATTGCCTCGGATTGTCGTTCGCGTTTTCGGTTGCAAGAACTTTAACACCTGCTTTTTCAAGCGTCGAATCATAACAGTTGTACGTAAGAGTTTGTACAAGTTCTTGAGCCGTTCCAGCTGCGCACGCTTGACTCGCTGACCCATCTTGACATCACCTCCATACTTGCTTTGGAAATCACGCGCAGTTCCAAACTTGCCAGGACACAAGGCAGCGATCTGTTCGTAAATTTCTGACGGGCGTGAGATGATTGGAGTACCCGACAGGAGAATTGCACGCGGCGCCAGACGGATAAGCGAAGTCATAACCTTGGTGCGCTTCGCTTTGGCACTCTTAATATAGTGCGATTCGTCGGCGATAATGACGCCGATGTTGGCTGAAGCCAACCGCTCATAGATGCTTGGGACAAGCTGATAACCAGTGATGTAGACATGTTCCGTACCTGTAGGATATGTCGGAATTCTTGCCTTACCGCTGTCAATGACTTGAACACTACTCGCTTTCAGGAAATCTGAGCACCATCTGAAGAACTCCTGAACCCAATTGAGTTTGAGAGATGCCGGACATACCACAAGTACTGGCCACTGGTGTCGATACAGACACGCTGCTGCGATTGCCTGGAGGGTTTTACCACAACCCATTTCGTCACCAATTAATGCACGACCACCATGGGAATAAACAAAATCCACACCTGCCTTTTGGAAGCCATAAAGAGCCGAGAACAGTTTCTTGGGTACTCCTGTCTTGCCGCTATGATTAACTGTGATGCCTTGAACAACATCATTTTCTTTGAATTCCTTCTCAAGCAAATGATCGAAGTTGTGATTCTCGTAGTAGTCCTCCGTCCCATCCCATTCCTCGAGCTCAATATCCTCAAGTGATTCAGCCTTCAGTTCAATGACAGTGTCGTCTTCGGACTTGGGGGTTTCTACACGAGGCATCGTTGACATAGAGGCAAACCCTGAGTAGACTTCGGGCCGAGGCGGCACTGCCCCCAAGGCTCGAGACGCGGTTCGCTTTCGAATCTGTTCGTATTGCTCATGGAGATAGTTACGTATCCTACGCACGTTCGGCCAAGGGCCTGACAACAATGATCGATCGATCTGAACCTGCATTGACATGGATTGCTGTGCATCCTCAGCGAGGCGCGTGAGAATGTGCAGAACCGACAGGCCTGCGTTCTCAGGAATGATAGACTTCAGGCTTGAACGAATTTCCTCATCGCTCAATCGATTTTGACATGAAATGAGTTGCTTCAGCGCATCTGCTTGCATGCCTAGATTCTGCTCTTCTTCTGAGGTCAACTGCTGCAGCTGGCCTCGAGTGTCTAGCGGAAGATTACGAAGCAAGTTGATAACCCCAATATTGATTGAACCATTCATCATTAAATTAGAGTCTGCGCTGCCTTGAATGCTGGTTTGGATTGTTGGAGTGAACCTCTCAATTTGCACGGTTGTAGGGTTCGTCGTGCTTGGCTTAACTCCAGGCAACATCCCAGGTATCTCAACAGAGTCAAAGTAGGGGTTAAAGGGCTGCGGCGTCTGTTGTACAAAGCTCTGCGCAACCGTTCTTGGTGCCTGAGGTTGGGACGGGTGACCTGTCCTCAGGGCGACGTTTGGATCTCCAGGCAATGCTTTGCCGGGTTGAGAGTTCCGAATATCGGTTACCAAAGCTGCAATTTCTCTTAGTTTTCCCTCGATCTCGCGCTTCTTGTTTTCTGCATGGGCTAGGTGCGTTTTGAACACCCCAGCGTTGGCTGAGACGGGAGACCGCATGACCGATTCCAACAGACGACGGTACCGGGCGATATCAGCCTGGACCTGTGTCAGTTCGCTTCTGCACATCGCCTCAGCGGTTGCTAGCTTGGCGAGTGAGTCCGCCACGAGTTTTGCATGCTTTTCCGCTGCTGCTTGTCCGATACCTGAAGCGGAAACAATGGTAATTTCATCTGAAGAAGATGAAGAAGGGGAGGGGAGTGGCTGCACTGCTGCTGATCGAGGAATCTGGGGCAGGGCTTGTGGGGCATTGGCCTGCTGTTGAGCGATTTGTGACGACACGTTGCTGCCGCTCACAGGTGGGATCGAGGATGCACCTATACCAGGCACCACAGGCACACTTGATCCAATGGGAGGAACACCAGAAATAGGACGCGGCGCCGCTGAAGTAACTGATGCAGAAGGTAGTGGCGGAATTGAGGATCCAATGGGTGGGACAGGAGGAGTTGCCGTTGGCTGCTGTAGAGGTTGCGATTGCTGCGGTGGTTGCACTGGTGTTGTCTCCACCACCAAGTAGGGTGCAATCAGACTACGCTGGGGTGTCTCACCTGCTCTAACCTGACGATAGTATTGCTGCAACTTCTTCCAAGGCTCAAGCGCCTGCTGAACTGCTCTTAAGGCTTCTTTGTTGACGTTGACATCGATGCTAACTTCCGGGACTGTTCCAGGCGGGAGTGTGGTCGGGGGCTCTTGGCCCATAGCCAGCGCAGCTTCACGGCGGAGATCCAACTCCTGCTTGTACTTGATTGGGTGTGGAGCGCGAACTCGGAGTGAGCTGAGACGGGCGGCGACCTGATCGTGGGTTTCCGGGGGGATCACGAAGTATCCAGCGCCGTCAAGCTTGCCCTTAAGCATGGAGCCTCGGATTGGCTTAAGGGCTGAAGCAATTGGTTCGTTGATCTCGGGGAACCGTGGGGTCCACACCACCCGGATCATCGGCAACCTTAACTTCAGCGTCTCACCGTTGATTGCAGAGTCGATTCGCTCGTGTTCCAGCGTCATGTCCACCACGACGCTGAACCTATCACCGAGGGACGTCAGATCAATCGTGGATGCGGCCGGTTTGGGCCGCTGGGCTGCCTCTGCGCCCACGTTCGGGACGAAGTTGCGGTATATACCGAATTTGTTCATACTGGAGGAGGGGTCGGACATGGTGATTGCTGTCGCGTAGTGCGGCACCTGGCCGAATATCCTACCTGTGTACAACTTCTAGAAATCCAATGCGCGGTTTAATTTATACCATCACCCGCCGATCGTGAGATATATAAATGCCGCGATTTTGGATTTGAACAGGAAATCACGTTCACGACACTTCGTGATTGGGGCGGACACGCTGGGGTGAAACCAAGCAGGTTCATCTCAGTGACCTTGGTTAGTAATTTATATTGCTTCCTTTCATTGTCAAAGTACCAAGCACCTTCCCAAACGATATATTTCCCATCAACGATGACGACACCTTCCACTGTCCGTCCAGTGTGGCACAGGTTTGGGGCGGCGGGGCGGGCCAGGCTCGCGATTGCACTGTTTATCGGACTTGTACTGGTTCATACTGTCCATGCAAAGGTTGTCTCAGGCCAGGTCGCGCTCTCTAGCGACGTTTGCGACGTCTACCTGGGCAAGTTCTCGTTCTCGCCTGCAGCAAACGGACGCATGGGCGTCGTGTTCAAGCCTGAAGGGCTACCTCCGAACTCACCACTATTTCAGCGCGGTCGTTCGATGAGTATCTCATTGTTCCGTGACGAGGGATGGCACAAGTACCGCGAACTGCTCAAGTCCGGCTCACTTTGTCACACCCGCATGCAGCATGCCTTCTTTACGCAGCGCGTCATGGCGTTAAAGGAGCCTTATGATCTGATGACAATGCTCGGTAAGGTGCCTCCGATCTCCTCTCCCACTGCCACGCCCGCTGGACTGCTTATGCAGACGCTGGTGCCCGTGCAGGAGCAGACTAGGTATGTTTTTGCAGTCCTTCATGACTGCATGCTGGAGAATTACAAGGCCGATCCTGTGACGTACAACTTTGAACTCGTCTTTTTGAACGATGGTTCGCATCTACCCGCAGATGAAGAAGGTATGATCACTGCTCATGCGCTGTTGGGCGCAGTCTTAGTTGGCTATCTCATGTATGTCTACAGCCTGCTTCAGCGCCAGCGCCGAGACTTCTCAACGATCCACCTCGTTTCGTTGCTTTGTGCGCTATCGCTGGTGCTGCAGATTATCGCCGTGTTCTGCACCCTTGCGCACCTTATCGTGTATGCCAACGATGGAAAGGGACTTCGATTCAGGCACACCTGGATTGCTCTCGACTTCGTCTCCAAGATTGCTCAGTCAGCCTCTGAACTCATCGTCGCCTTTGTTTTCCTTTGTCTTGCCGCGGGCTGGACTCTCACGGATTCCTTTTCCATGCGGCGTCTTGCCTCAAATCCATTTGCTGCACTTGCAGTGATGTCCGTTTTGGGTCTCACCTTAGCTATGGAAATCCTCGGCCGTCGCTTTGAAGACGACTTCAATCAATTCCATGCACATGAACACTGGCCGGGCGCGGTGTTGATGGCTTTGCGTGTTTTCCTCGCACTAGTCTATGTCGCCACTGTATCACACGTGTATGGTATTATCGTGCCAAAGAAGCTTTCGCACTGGCTGTCGCCGTGTGTTTTCTCTTCCGACCTCACGTTCATCGACTGGCTCGTCAAGTTGAATAACTACGGCACCGCTCCTCCCGCCACCGCCGTAAAGGTCGCACTTCCACCTGGTGCAGATGCTAACGTCGCCGCAGCGTCTGAAAACCGCCCTCTTCGTCCGGACTCAGCAGCAGCTGCTGCTGCTTTTGTCGAGTCCGAAACTGCAGCACTCATGAACCGAGTCTCAGCTGTTGCACTCGTCTGGCTTTTAACATTCCCCGTAGTTGGTTTCCTGATCGCTCCACTGCTGCCACCTCATCTGCGTCACCCATTTACCGTGTGTACAAGTCTGGTTGCGCAGTGCGCAGCCCTGTGCTACCTTCTCAACGCCTTCTTGAATCCGAACTCGCGCGCATTCAAAGCATCTTCGCTTCGCAACATGGGGACAGTTTTCGATATCGGAGGTGAATCCGAGCTTGGTTCTGGTTGGATGTCACGATGGCTTAAAGCGTCGATTGACTAGAGCTCCATCCAATCCAGTCAAACATTCAACACCGCTGAATGCGACCAAATGCTTCCTCGTGGGGACCGATGTATGAACTTGCATCTCGCTATTTATTTAACTACCACTAGACTAGCTTCACAGTTTAAACCGAATATCATATAACAATACAATTCACAAATTTCCATGGTAAATTTACACATCTCGAACACGAGAAAACGAATCGAACTGTCGCTTTAAGCCTTTCCTTGCTTAATCTTCTGTTGCTGTTGACGCTGCATGGCCATGTGCTGACGGATATGCTGGTACAGAGCTACACATCGGGCGTTCCATTGCTGGCTTAGCAGGGCATTTGGTCCCACCAAAGAGAATAGACCCTGAGAGACCTTGAAGTATTGCTGCAATGCCTTGTCGATCTGTCCATGCGCGAAGTACACGTTACCGAGATCCACATAACGGGCCAATGCACTGGGATGAGCCGGACCAGCGGCGTCCGTTTCGATCTGTGCGGCCTCTTCGAAGAGCTGTAAAGCTTTGCCCAGTCGCTGCGAACGTGTGTAAGCCCGGGCCAGTGTCAGAGTCAGGGTTGCCAGTCGAGGATCTCCCGCATCCCAGATATTCTGCGCAATGTTGTACGCTTTGTAGGTCGCTGACAAAGCGTCACGTTCTCGCTGCTGCATTTGGGCCGACTGGCGGTCTGGGGCTCCGCTGGGACGAATTGCAAACCACAGCTGACCAACATGGGTAAATCGTTTTGAAATAGACGCACGATTCTGTCCCCATAAGATCAATTCAGACTGCAGTGCATGTTGATGAGCCGCAATGGCTTCATCCCACTCCGATCCTTGCTCGTTCAACAACGCCATTTGCGACAGGGCATATGCACAAAGAACGGTTAATGGCTTCTCCATTGCAGCGACAATCGAGGGCGCGGGATTGACGTGCCAGATTAAGTGTAGCGCCTCCGACAAACGTCGCTTTGCTGTGGCGTAGCCATTTTCACGATTGCAGTTTTGCTGCTGAAGCCGCGTCACAGATTCAAGGAATGGGGACAACGCGGGTGAGGAAGAAGCTACAGCTGCAAACGACTGGCGCTCATCGCTCTCAAGGAGCTTTAGCAGAGATGATGACGAGAATGCTCCTGAGGCTGAGGTGTAGTCGATCGTGGCCTGCTGCGGGTTTTGCGAAAGAATCACCGTCTGGGCACCGACAGACGCTCTCGAAATAAAGTAGCCATTGTCGCAGTTGGCCTGGGCCGCAATCATAAGTGCGAGTGCTAGTGTATCACGTCTTGCTACGTCATGAACCGACGTTGACAAGAACGACGGAATTGGCCTTGATGCAGAAAGCGACGCCACCACCTCGATGGGCTGTTTTGCAGGTGTCGATAAGGTACTCGCGTTTGAGGCGGTCCCGTTGGGGAACGTGAGCAACTGCTGAAGCCGTCTCTCATATTCGGCGAGTTCCAGTGCAAGCGAAGGGCTCTGAGTGACAGTATCACCCATTGCTATGTCAATCGTGAGCGCTGGATCAATCGGACCACCCGAGTAGCTCTCACCCAAGGGTTGAGCTCCGGGAAGTGTTGGTGATAAACCACGAGATGGAGTAGGTGGCACCAGTTCGTTGAACTCGGGTGAATAGATCAACCCCTCGATGGCGGCCATAACGTAAGCGACAGCAGTATTGAAACTTGGTGCTATGGCTGAAGATACAACTGGATGTGTGCGTGCGAGTCTTGCTAGCGCAATTGCACGAGCTGCACTAATGCGAGCGGTTGTGAAGAGCTCAGCCCGTAACTGCAGAAGCGCTTCCAGCGCAAGAGAGTTCGCAAGGCGCAACACAGCTCGAGCCGGGTACTGTGCCAAGCGCGGCGATGGAAGATAAATGCTGTCATCACCATTCTCTTCCAGTTCAACAATCTGTGTCACATTACCTTTGATAATTGGATCTAGTGTCGCCAACATAAGAGGAATTCGTAGGCCGTTCTCCCGCACAACTCGGATAAAGCGGAGCGCGTGCATAGGGTGATTTGCGACCAGAGCAGTGTACGCCGCAAGATCTTCCAGTGCAGTGGCTGAGGCACGAGTAAGGCTCGGGATATGAGCCTGAGCGACAGCAGAATCTGGCTTTTCCAATCGCGAAAGCGTACGTGCAGAAGCTTTGTCAGCGATCCCGAATGCATGCTTGCCCAGGGTGCTCGATGCTACTGTTGTAGCCGCCGGGAATGCCATCAAAACATCTGCAGCCGCGCGCATGTGAGGTGCGATGACGAACATGATGGCGAGCCATGGATTCTCGGGTTCAGCCTCTTCCCATTTCAAAAGTGCATGTACCCCAGCCTCATTCATACGAGCCTGCGCACTGCGAAGTCTACTGCTGTGGACAGCCATCATCGCTTGAGCTGCTATGTTCAAAAGAGAGAGGGGCGCAGCCGATCGCACCATCAGTCCAACTGGCGCAGGCTCGCGTTTCGTCGCGATAGCTCGTTCAGAATACCACATTGCGGCAACTTGTCGGGTCGACATAGGCGTGATCCACCCATAGTCGACTTTGTTTGAAGGGAGGATACGCTTTGTCTTGCCGCGAATAAGGCCAAGCAAGTGCAGCCCCTCTAAGATCCTGGATATTAGGGATTGGTTGATAGTATTTGCCAGCTGGACTGATCGAGGACTCGGTGTAATGGGTGTTGACTCCGTCGCTGGAGTTGCGGCTTCAGAGAGGGGGATATCGATAAGAGCCTCTGCAATCAAAGGTTGGGAGAGGGCAGCCATCCAACTGTCAAGCAGGTCAGTGCCCAAGAACGACGCCGAGCTCGCTATCAACGAAACCACAGCTGGTGCCAAAGGAGTTCTTGCTTCAGCGAGTTGAAGATTCAGAACTGTGCTTACGACGAGTGCCTTTGACGGAAAGGTTCCCGTGGCACGTAGACGCTTGATCGTGCGCATCCGGCGGCGGATATTCCATCGGATCCACTCAGATTCTGGGGCATCGTCGTCGGGTTCTGCAATTTGGGCTGCTAAGTGGTTGCCGTTTGTACCGTAGAGGTTTGAGGAGTCGTCCAATAGAGGATAGAGTTCGGCCTGAAGTTGATCGAACTTTTCAAGATATTCACCAATCGAGCACTTGGCTGCATTAATGTACGCAGCAGCCAGCGAGATCGCGGCAGGGTTGCGAGCTAAGCGATTCGCAAGTTCTTCAAGTGCCGCTTCTTTCTGTTCGCGCCTCATCACGAAAATCCCATCATGGTCGCCTTTGAGGGTAGGATTCTCTGGATGCAGTCCAAATCGGCGTGCATTCACATCATGGATTGTAATTGCATAGGCAGTCCTAGGCAGGGCGACCGCAAGCTGAGTGACAGCGGCATCAAGAGGCATAGCACCAATCTTAAGGGTCACGCTACCTGGGAACCCTTCAGTGAACAATTTGTCAGCTGCAGCCCGAGCACTCGATGTCCACAGGCCAATGGCCTCAATAGCTGCAGCTTCACCTGTGGCTTCAGCGGACGTAGCTCCAAGGGCACTCTCGAGGACAGACGTCGCCATAGCCACAGACTTAGCTTCTGCCTCATGGTATGCGTCCCACAGCTGCTGGCATGCAGCTCGTGCTTCAACCACGGCCGCGTGGGTAGTTGCTTCGGGAGGCAGGTCAGGCGTGACCACGATGAGCAAACCGGTGTTGGTGACCTTGTCATGAGTAGCAAGCTGGGGCCCTCGGCTTTGTGCAGCCTCTGCCGAATAGTCTTCATTGGACATCCGCGGAACCAAAGAAGGGATTGCTGACAGGACAACTTCGTCCACGACATCGTCCACGACGAGGATCCATGAAGGCTGCTTCTCGAGGAAAGCGGCGAAGCGCGATGCAAGAGTAGGGAGTGATACATCCTCAACCCGAATTCCCAGGTAGTCCACCAGTTCGCGTAGCTGACGCATCAAAGCGGCCAGGGTATTCGCCTTCAAGTAAATGACAACCGAAGGTGGTGCAGGCTCAATACCATGAGTTAGCGGATCTTCACCATTCGCGCGAGACATATGGAACGGAGGGATCAGTGGCCTCAGGAAAAAGTCTGGATCTTCAAGAGTCTTTCGAACGTAAGCCGAAAGGACGGAGGTCTTACCAATGCCTGAGGGACCTCGAATTCGAACGACTCGCGTACCGTTCTTGATTTGGCGCTCCTCGACAAACTTTTGTAATGCAATCTTGGCGCGGCTTGCGTCTGCAGTGTGGGCAGCCTCGGCAGCAGCTGCGTACTCCATATCGGTATATCCTCTTACAGCATCGCGAATGGCTACGATATCTGATTGACGACCATAAAGGGTCACATCGCTTTCGTATGCTTTAGCCCATAGCGTACGCGCACGCAGTGGCAGACGCTCGCCATATAACGGCTCGACATGGGAGTTATTACCAGTGACTCCCATACGAGCCAACTGCGCGTCAACCTTAGCATCCAAGATGCTCCTTCGCTTGGCTTCGTTGGCGAGTAGGGACTTTGCATAAGTAGGTGACTTCGGATCGTACAGAGGTGTTGCGAGTGTGGGCAAGCGCCATACCCACTTAGAGAATGCTGTCGTGTGGTGGACTCTCGATAGCCACTGGGTTTCATTCGGGTAGCAGAAGTAGAGCACCACCGCTGTGAAAAGCACGACGAGACCAATTGGAATCCATGCTAAGTGAGTCTCGTTGTCGCCGGGGCGTGGGGCCACAGCGGTTGGCTTACGGTCAGAGCCCTGGTGGCTCCCTTCGTCATCGCCACCGCCGTTGCCTGCGCCATCGTCGTGGAGATGATTGACGTTTGCAGTGCCAGACTTGGCGGCTCCTCCAGAAGAGCTGACCTGGGGCTTAACTGGGTCACCTCGTCGCTTAGGCCGACTATCTAAGCTCTCTCCGTCAGTGGGGGGGTAGGTGTCATGATCCTCCGAAGCGTCGCTGTCCCAGTCTTCAACCAGTGCGGTCCCGCCTGCGCTGTCCAACTTGTCTTCAGATCTCAGATTGCGGTTCCGAAGGTGGCTGATCTCGGTCAGAGTGACACCTGGGAAGTCTTCGTGCCCGAGGTCCAGTTCGCTGCGATTGCTTGCAGACGGCTTGGCCCTAGTGGCATTCTTCTTCCCTACGGGCTCAGCGTCAATTCGACCATTGGATGCGGCGGCTTCACCGCCAAGTCGATTGGGCGGAACGGGTGACCTGGCCTGACTTGCGGATTTGGGTGGCATGCCAAGTTGGAACTGTTGTAAACTCCAGCCACCAACAGCGTTGTTCTAGGCCCAGTTACGTGCTCTTGAGCTGTCACAGCCGCGACAAGGGGCTCAGCCGAGCAACACAGCCGCGTAGATCCTATGCGAGCTGACTGAGTGATCGAAACAGAGAAAACGCAGTGCGGGTCGTGTTGCGCGAAGGGGCTGCGTAGGTAGTGTAAATAAAAACTCCCAGAGTGGAAGCGGTGCAGTAATCTCGGTAACTGTCCAGGTCACACACTAGATCCTCTGCCGCAAATGCCACGTTTTCACTTCCTATCGCGATCTTGGCGACTTCGAAGCGTGGCAATCCGTCCTGGCCCGGATCCTGAGTTCGCCGCACGAGGTGGATGGTTTCACCATGAAACGATTCGCTCGACAACTGTCACATGTCCGAAAAGAGAGCACGCAGCAAAGCACTGGCCGCAGCGATGGCGTGAGAGCAGAGGACATTGCCGGATCTATTCTCTCGTGTTAGGATGGTACCTGCCGGGTCCACGCTACTGCCCATTTCTGGTCCTATTTTCCGAACTACCGTTAACTCGAAACGAGGATTGTGTGTTGGGTGGCCACTGTAGGGTATCTTTGAGGATCAAACGTCCATCCGCCTAGAGTGTCACTGGCGTTGTGTCAACAGCTCTAACGAGCTGCCCCACGTAGTACACCACCCTTGTCTCCTCCGAAATCTACCGGATTCCGGTCCCATCCATCTGAATCTTGGACCAGACTCACTGTGCTTTGCGTTCTGGGGCAACCCTACTTCATCTACCATGACAAATGTATAGTGACTTCCTTTCGCACCTTAATCTCTCACTCCCCTGGGGAAGTGCTACGACCATCGAACTCCAATGGCTGCAAATCGAGTACGTAATCCATGCAAATGCTGCGAGGACCACGGGTGGCTGGTGATGTGTCTGTGCTTTATCATGAATGATATCATGCTGAACTATAACGTACGACCACCCGCAACCACTTCACCTCTAGCGCACCACGGAGGAGACCCGATGGCTTGATGCGTCGCAAGACGATAACCCAGAGTTTGAGAGCCAGGTCAGGGCGTATCTCGAGTACTTAGGCGTTGAGGAGCATGTACGTTTGACACCACAACGTCTTTATATGGGCAGCTTCTTCGATGTTTGTCACCGGCTCTATTTCCACAAGGCAAAAGCAATTCCGCATACGTTGGTTCCTTATCTTCACCCCGTATCTGATCTCTAACTGACTGTACAGGAAACTGACATAATTGAGACCGTCCGACAGGCCTTTTTGAAACCATTGCCCAAAGGCTGGGAGTACTGCCAAGACGAGCACGGTGATACCTTCTATTACAACTCCATCACAAAGAAGAGCCAATGGGAGCATCCTTGTGACGCTGAAGTCCGAGCAACGATCAATCTCATGCGCCAGAGTTCTCAGCAACTTCCATTCGGTGCGCCTGTTCCGGGTGTAACGCCGGGCATGGTTCCAGGAATGACACCCACGGTTGTACCTGCTGTTAATCCAATGAATGGAATGGCTATGCCACAGCTTGTGCAAACTCCATCGGTCGGATCACCGCCTCTGAATCAGTCAAATTCGCTTACTCAGCAGGCTGCGGCCGCGGGAGGAGCCGCATATCAGGGCATGCCAGGACTTCATCCTGATCCTCGAGTGCTACCCATTATGCCTGCTGACGAATTGATGATTTACGTCAAGCGATGCCTCCCGCTACCTCAATCATTTGTTGCCTTTGTCAAACAGCTTCTTGAGAGCGCTCAATCCGCCGAACTTGAGATGTACCAGAAGGAGTACCAGGTCCAACTTGCTCAAAAGAAGGCCGATATTGAGCGTCAAGCTCTGGAGGAGGCCCTCGCCTCAAGAGCTCCAGGGCGAGGTTACGTCCGCGATTCAGACCTTCGCCAGGCTGAAGACCGTGCACACCAAGCTGAACAACGCCTTCACACCCTGGAGCGTGATCTGGCACGCCTCGAGTCTCAGCTCCGAGACGAAGAAAAGAAGGCTCGCGACGCTGACCGCAAGTCTTACGACGAAAAGCTCCGTGCAGACAAGTATGAGCGTGAGATACAAGATCTATCTCAACAAAATTCCCAACTTCGTAAAGATGTTCAAGAGATGCGCAACAAACTCATGGAGGCTGAGCACAAGGGCCGTGAAACCGAGCTGCGTGCTGTCTCCGCTGAAGCCCGAGCTACTAAGGCAGAGGCTCGAGCGGCTGCAGCTGAAGCGCAGGCCGCCAATGTTGCTTCGATTAGTCCCGTGACATCAATTTCCCAGCCGGCTACTCCTGCTCGTGGCGCTACTATGGCCGATTCAATCGCTCTCAGCGAGGCGCAGGCCCAAATTGGCACTCTTCGTGAACAACTCTTCCATTCCAAGCGACGCGTGGATGAGCTTGAGAGACGACTTCAGGACGCACAGTCTGATTTAGCAGAGAAGACATCGCAACTTGAATCTGCGGAGAGCAAGTTGAAGCGAGCTCGAGACAAGTGCAACGAGCTTGAACGCGCTCGTTCGGAGTACGAAGAGCGCATTGATGAGCACCAGACGAATTTGGCGAATGCAAATCGGGAGCGTGAAAAATTGTCGCGAAAGGTGCAGACATTGCAGCAGCAAGTAGATTCCCTCGAGGCAAAGCTTGCGGAGGCGCAAGAGGCCGCAAGAAAGGCGACCGCATCAGCGGCCGGTGCAGGCGCTGTTAACACAGAAGAGATCCAGCGACTCGAGCGTCAGGTTAAAGACCTCGAGAGTTCTCTGGAGCGTGAACGGAAGCGCGCAGAGCGATTGACCGACGAGTTATCACAAACCGAGGATCTCCGTCGGGATCTTGCTTCATTACGCTCGAAGAACACTGAGCTCGAGCGACAGCTTCGTAACGCAAAGGCGAGTGCTGCATGCAGCAGCCATTCTACAGCACGAGATGAGGCAGGTTCGCCCTCAGATGATCATGGTGCAGAGAAGGCGACACGACATGGACGTGCCGATTCAAAAGGCGGAGATCTTGATCTAGATGCCGATGACATCTTATCTCCTGATAAGCGAGCGAACCGAACGGACACTCTGGGTAGTATCAATGAATCGACCTTTGCGTATCACGAGGGTTCTGAAGTTGCTCGCACTCTAGCGGGTGAGCGCCGATTGTTGGAAAAGGAGCGTAGTCTGATCGGAGCCGAGCGAGCGTCACTCATCGAGCGAAGGAAACGTCTCGCACAGCGCATCAATGCCTACCGACAGGCTGTTCGTGAGTATGAAGCCGATGTTGCTGCCAATCGTATGACACCCGAGCAGACACGTGAACGCAAGGCCCAGCTACGAGCCCACCGTGACAAACTTCGCCAGGCAGTCCCGAAGTACACGGCTGATATTCGAACATTCCGACGTCGGCTGGATGAGTGGTTCCAGCGCAATGAGGCCTTCCTGAAAGCACTGGCTGATGCTGGACATGGCCTCTTGTCAGATTCAGACACATCAGATCTTGGCTTAGGTCTAGGATTGGAGGACTTGGTTGAGTTCACCGAGTTTGGTTCCAGACCCCTCTCAAACACGGGCGCAACTACCCCCACTGGATCAGCTGTTGCACAGAGTGGTGAAGCCTCATCTGGCGAGGAAGATGCCACAAAGGCGGCGTCCGATCTGGTCCAACAGATTAAGGCAGCAACTGAGGCAATGAAGGCGTTCCGAAACGTTTTTGCGGATGTCCTCCCTCAGACGTCAACTGAGTATGCCCCAGCATCATACGATCGCTATGCATCTCCTGCAGCCGGGATCACTCCATCCCTCGCTTCAAGCTGGCGCCGTGTGGTTGAGTCTTCGGCAGAGACGGCGACACGGTCTCCTCTGAGCGATTATTTAAGTCCCGCTGCTGCTGCCGCAGCTGTACCTCATTTCCCACCTCTCGATCCAGCTGCGCACATACATTCTGACGTTGGCTTGAGCGTTGCACGAGCAAGTCTAGCAGCTCGATTAGCGCAGAATGCGAGACTCAGACAGCAGCTCCAGGCTCACCAGCAGGGGCTGAATACTATGCATGATCTACTTCGAAAGCCACCCACTGGGGTGAGCAACTACATCCGTCGTTAGCGAGTCTTGGCGAGGATGCAGCTCACCCTTGGCTTCCCTACCGCATGTTTATCGATTTTATTCGTCATACACTGTTCCGATTGTTGAATTGTGTGTCCTGGTATGTCGTGAGCAGTGTCCAGACGCACTTCCTATGTGAGCGAAACTTATTGAGACGCGGTGCAATGTGATGAGCCAAGTTGCATTTGGGCGCAGTTGGTTCGCTGGAGTGGCGACAGGAGTGGTAAATGCATACGAGCTTGTGAATATTGAAAATATCCACGGTTCGCCACACATCTAAAAGCTAGTGTATTCTAACAGAGAAAGCTAGCTTGGCACCCTAGCTGGGTCAACCAAGACTGCAGGTAACCACAAGAGCGGGAGATATCACGAAATCTACAGTATACAGCGACTAAAAATGGAAGGCGACTGGAGACGGAAGGCCGATGTACTAGTGTTCCAGAGCAAAGGTTGAGTTCTGTTCATGCTGCTTTCGTCATGAGGTGTATCACTATGTTGAATGAGTAGATAGGAAAAGAATCACTGTACATGCTATGCGTTGGAGGCTGATTACTTTGCGCTGCTACCCTGAGACGGCTCTTCATCCCGAGGCTTGAGCGAGACAAGGTAGCCATCTAGAATCGCCCGCAGCTCCCGATAAACAGCTTCGTGCATTTGCATACGTTGAACCCATGGCTTGGCAGGATCATTAACCGACTTTGCCGCGTCCTCGATACTGCGAACAATCATCTGGACCAGCGTCTTGGTCGCGATGTTAAGAAGCCATGTGGGCAGGAAACCCATTTTAATGTCAACATTGGCGTAGAATGATAGGCGCGTCTGAGTAGGGGACAGAATCTCAATAAGATAACCGGCATGCTCCATATCGGCAACAACATCCCCTTTGGGTACCTCAGGGAGCTCAACGAAGCGGGAACTCTTGATCGACTCAATATTAATAAGAATACGACCTTCTTCTGTGTTGTCCACACCGCGTGCCTCCAGATCGAACATACGATTAGCCAGAGGCCATGGGCAACTGACAGTTGTACGCACGATCTTGTGGAAGCGGGTCACCATCGCCAACTCCTCGGAAGCCTTCATCAGCGGGAACCAGTGATAATAAAGAGACGCCTCATAGATGACGGGGAAGATGTCGTGAATACTGACATTGGCGATACCACTAACACGGAAGGAGTACAAATCTGAACCTGGTTCCTTGCGGTAGTGAGTTGTCGAGTGGCTATCCTGGTCGGAGAGCTTCCAGCCTCGACCTGGTTCGTCGATGTGGGGGTCGTTGGCGCGCTCCTTGGCAAGCACCGCTTCAAGTTCTTCGCCCTCCAAGAGGCCGTCCACGCCATCGTCCGAAGGCTGGATCTCGAACTCTCGCATCAGACGCAGGCAAAGCTCGCGCTCTGTCATGAGAGTGGTACGACGCGGATCCTCAGCCCAAGTTTGGAGCCAGACTTGTGCACGTTCAGAGAGATTTTGCTTCTGCTCGGCACTGAGCTTATTTGTTTCCGTGGGAGGAACCAGCTCAACCTTGACCTTAACCTTATCCGCCTCCGCATTTCTCTCATTATCCTTGATCTCCTTGCTTTCGGGCTCAGGCGTCGCGGTCTGCTCGGGGTTTTCCGCGGGCCTCACGGCGACGAGTGCCTCAGGGTCCTGCTTGATCCACTTTTTAAGCTCAGTAACAAGTGCTCTGGCCTGCTTGATCGCAAGGAAGACGCGGCTATTGTCGATGTGCGTGTGCAGGCACTCGAACTGACTCGACACCCAGAGGTCGTACAAATCTTGAGTGGACATCTATACCGTGTGGGAAAATGCGCGAGTTTGAGAAGCAGTACACGTGGTTTTACAATACTGCACAACAGATTAAGCGCAACAAATGAGGTTTCTAAAACCGTAACACTCCCGATTGCCGTTATATCAGCCCTCAAACACCTGATAGCGTTACTGCAAAATCGAGATTCCATCGTTCCCGTCCTGGCCTGGTTTTGAGATATTCGTCACAGATTGCTGCGATTTTGGCACACTGACTGGTTGGTCACAATTATTGGGACGGATGCCGACAACCCACCGGTCCTAGAGATTGGACCTGAGATGTGAGGCAGTGCGCAAGGGCTCATCACGCATAGTCTCTCGCAGAATGCTCACGGGCATAATGAAGCTAAGGAAACGTTTATTAGACCACGGGGTTCTGGTCATGTTCTGGTTGGTCTGGGTTTGGGTTTGGGTTGGGGTTCGGGTTTGAGTTTGGCTCGAGATTGAGATTGAGATTGAGCATAGGCTTGGTGCTGTCACACACGGCTACAAGCTTACAAGGCTCATCATCGCTTCCCCTTGGCCATGGTCAGAGCTACAAGCAACTCATTGGCTAGATGTTCCTTGTCCGTTTCGGAAAGGCCAGCAAGCACTTGGGCGAGTGGACTCGTATTCTTCTCGGTTACTGTGTGCTTATGGACCACACTTCGCAGGCAGTTCAACATGTCCTGAGCTGTGATACAGTCAATGGTAGGCGCTGAGGGCATAATAAATAGGGAAGGTCGGAGGAAGTGGTGGTTGAGCAGTTCATCCAATGTGATGCGGGTCTTGGGATCTCGGTCCAAGCACCGTTTCAACACATCAAGCATGATAGTGTGTGATGGGCTACCGGGCGCGGCGAGGTGAGGCGGGAAACGAGGGAAATTGATCACATATCGCTCATCCGTGATCGCATGAAGCTTCTGGACCATCTGCAGATGGGCGAAGGGTGTTTGACCATAAATCATTTGATACAGGATGCACCCAAGCGACCAGATATCCGAGCTCTTGCGGAGTGTGTATCCTTCTTGACCTCCAATGTTGTGGCTCGCCTGGATACTCTCGGGGCTCATGTAGTTGATTGTGCCAACTTGAGTGTCACGAATCACACTGGTGCACTCTTTGTTAACATTCGTTGCGATACCAAAGTCAATGATCTTCAAACCGCCGTCGACGAATACGAAGTTCGATGGCTTCAGATCAAGGTGAATCACAGAGTGCTTGTGGCATACTCGGACACACTGAAGCATTTCCTGCCAGTAAAAACGGATTTGGTTCTCATTGAGACCATATCCAATGTTTGGAACTTCAGGTACGGGCTTTCCTTCCTCCATCGCTCGCTTGCGAGCCTTTTCAATGGCTGCCCGAACCTGGGCCTGCGTGCGCTTGAAGATGTGGGCGAGATCCGCAGTACCAGCCTCGAAGATCATGTAGATCGTGGTGTCGTCTACAATTTCGTAGTCAATCAACTGGATCACATGAGCTGCGTTACGGAACCTCTCAAGCAAGGAGATTTCACCCATGTAGTTCGCGACGTGCCCACCCTCATGAGGCTTCAGATTGATCTGCTTGAGTGCCAAGATTTGCTTGTCTTCGGAGAGGACGCGGTAAACTTGAGAGCTGCCGCCGCTACCAATTAGCTGCAATTTGTAGTACACTTTGTTGTTGACAATAACGGTGTTCTCATCGTGGTGGGATCTCGATGCTGCATTAGAGGGTCCTGTTTGCTGTGCATCGGGGATGGGAGTCATGAGTGGATGACGTGACGCTGCGACAGCAGATGCAGACGCGGAAGCTGGACCAGACACGGGAGGGGTTGTCGCTGAGGATGCGGCTGCCGAAGAGGGTACATGCTGCTGTGACATAGCGACCGCGCCGGCAGCCGAAGGAGCTGGCGGTGCTACTGCTGCTGGCACTGGGCTGGGCTCTGCACCTGCCGACATAGCTGCGGAATGCCAGGTTGACTTCTTCGCCTCGGGGGCATTCTCTTGATGAGTGCCCATGACGTCTTTTGCAGGAGGATCGGTGAGATCAATGTCGATCTCTGCGACATTCTCGAGCAAGGCGGCTGAGGCTGGCCGGCGAGTAGAGACACTGACGGGAAGCCGGCCTCGTCCCACACTCGCGACTGAGCTCGAAGTTGATGAAGTTGATGAAGTCGAACTACTAGTCAATCCTGAGGTTGCGCTCGTTGTGTTTGCCAACTTCGACAAGCCCATGCTTGCAGTACCTGTGGCTGTTGAGGCACCTGCCGCAGCATTATTTGTGCTGATGTGGGCAGAACCTGTGCCCACAAGAGCCGAATGCCTTAGAACGGGTCGTGCAACTGGGGGCTTGCTTTCCGAGCCGAGTTGATCGTTGCTATTCGAAGCAGGTCCAGGTGACGAGTGATGATTTCCTCCACCCACGGCAGAGGGATGGTGGACCGGAGTCGACGCACCTGCTGCCGAAGCAAAAGCACTGGATAGCGATCCTGGCATCGAACTAGAAATCTGATTGAGGTCGGTTGTGCCACTGCTACTGGGCTTCGTACTAGACAACGGCGACGACAACTCGCGCAGACGAGGTCGACGCCTTACGGAAACGGGAGGACTTGCCTCGTGTGCACCGTCCTGCGCGGTCGTCTGGGCAGCTTTACCTGAGACATGTACACCGTGCGAGACGGGATGTGTAGGGGTTAGTAGTGCGTTCGCTGAGGCGGCTAATTCGCTGAAGCGTTGACCTACGGTGCGAATCGGGGTGGCAGATGGTCCTGAAGTGCCATGGGGATCGGTCCCACCGGCCGAGCTACTTGAGCCAAGTGGGACGGGGTTCTCCGCATCGGTCTCCATAAGCTGATTCAGCTCAAGGAGGTTCTTTCTACGTTTCGATGAAGCGGCACTGGATGATCGCATAGCGACACTTGCTGTGGTCGCAGGTGGCTGCTGCGGTTGTGAGCCAACCTGTGACTGTGCGTTAGTGCTAGCGGTGGAAGCCGGCGAATTATCAAACGACGAAATCAGATTGCTTAAAATTCGATGCTTGGGAGCGTTTGGTCCTGCTTGATCACCTGCTGAAGCTGGCTTACCAGTAGCAGCCATGATACTGCTGCTTGCCGTGGAGGCAGATGTCACAGCCGGACCTTGCGACTCACTAGGGGACTTTGTATCAACAGACGTCAAAGCTTCGGAGGTGCTACCCCTAGGCAGCAGAACATCCATTGGTTCAGCGGGTTGCTGCATAGAGTTAGACTCATCATCTAGCTCTGTCGAAAGGGTCCGCTGCGAAAGGCGCAAACTGCCAGTACCGTTCATATCAGTGCCTGCTGATACACTATGATTCTGACCGCCGCGCGGGCTTGAACGAAGCTGATCAGAGGCAGAGTAACCCATCATAGCATCCTGACTACCAATATCAGAGATCGAGCCGCTAGGCCCCGCCGTCATCATTGCAGAATCGCAACTTTGCGTGTGGGAGAGGCAGCCTTGAGATTGGGATTGGGATTGGGATTGGGATTGTGATTGTGATTGTGATTGTGATTGTGATTGTGATTGTGATTGTGATTGTGATTGTGATTGTGATTGTGATTGTGATTGTGATTGTGATTGTGATTGTGATTGTGATTGTGATTGTGAT
>Ga0180217_1000166_pt1 | contig 134750 bp, 141 predicted proteins | sample eDN3rd37CBELigOP_FD_128521 | JGI IMG/M metagenome (GOLD analysis project Ga0180217, IMG submission 128521) | Enriched Organic Plus compost microbial communities from Emeryville, California, USA - eDNA 3rd pass 37_C BE-Lig OP (version 2) (version 2) ... | reverse complement strand
GTCGCTGCAAATGCCAACGCGTCTCAAGGCAAAGGTAAGCACTGAGGCAGTGTTGCTCCGGCTGAAAGCGCAATGGGCGCCATGAAAGTTGTCATCGAGTTTTACCGCACGCGGGAGACAGATGACGCCCATGCCGTCGTGGGCCGAGAGGCGGTGGAAGCCGTCGATCTCGCTAACGCCATTGAGATTGCGCACCTGCTTTCACAGACGCTCGAGATGCCTCAACGGCCCGACGCCATCGCGATCACCGACTTATCCGGTAACGCGCTGTTCTCCGGCATCGTTGATGTCGAGGTGACCAAGAAAGGCCACGATCATGACCCGATACATAGATGAAATCGAACGGGAGCGGCACGACCGCGCGATCAGCGTCTGGGACAATGAAGGCGGTGCATCCGCCCGCGCACCAAGCGACGAACAATATGGCCGCCGGATCGAAGCCGACCGGTCCTGGACCATCTACCATGTCTTCACCGGCGTTCCAGCCAGCCGGGAAGGGCTGGAGATGATCGGCCTTAGCCGCTCGGTCGCAACCGACGGCATGCTTTCACTCAATCGACGAAATGAGGTGTGACGCAAAGAGCACGCGAACGCACTCTTGCGTGCGCCGCTGCCAGTTCTAACGACAGGGGCAGATCAACGATGACTCTTGAATTCCTGAACCCCAGCCGCAGCTTCGACGAAGTGCGCAACGCCATTCGCTTTATCGGGCACGACGGCATGTTCGAAGTGCCCTTCTTTGTCGAAGTGGAGGCGCTCGCCAAGTCCTCTGCTGGATTGCGCAGCATGGAGCTATCGGAGGAGATGTATCTCTCGACCTTCGATGCGGCGCGCAATTCGATCCACGATGTCGCCCGCGAGGCCTACTCCCATCGCCGCCAAACCACCTATACGCTGACCGCTGCCGATTTCCGGTAGAGGTGATCGCTGGATGCTGATCCGCTACGGGTACGAGATCACATTGACCTGCCAGCAGCCGACAGCCCTGGTGTGGGTGACGTCCCTGGACGTGGTGTAGCTGGGTAGCGCGGTGGTCATCGGCGCTTTCCGGTAGGGTCTGGTTGCGACACCAACTCCTATCCGAAGGGACCACCGATGACCGACGACATGATGAACCTGCGCGCGCTCGTGGAGAAGAGCGCGGATGCCGATCTGCTGCGCGAGATGATCGGCTTCGCTGCCGAGCGGCTGATGGAGATGGAGGTGGGCGCGGCCACCGGCGCCGCCTGGGGCGAGAAGTCGCCGCTGCGGACGGCCCAGCGCAACGGTTATCGCGACCGGGACTGGGAGACGCGGGCCGGCACCGTCGAGCTGCGCATTCCCAAGCTGAGGAAGGGCTCCTACTTCCCAGGCTTCCTGGAGCCGCGCCGCATGGCCGAGAAGGCGCTCACCGCGGTGATCCAGGAGGCCTATGTGCAAGGCATCTCGACGCGTTCCGTCGACGACCTAGTCAAGGCCATGGGCATGAGCGATGATCCCCTCATCAGTCTGCCCGCCGTGGCACGCTGATCAGCCCGGCAATGCCGGAAAGCACGGCGACAAAGGCCGCCAGCTACACCACGACGCGGGACACGATCCTGGTGTGTGTGTTGTCGGGTGTCACTCCAAACCGGTAAGTCCGCTCCCCACACCTTCGGCGACTTTATTCTATAGATGCGATATCGCGTCGTTGCATTGCGTCCTATTCCGCTAGGAAACGCCCACCTCTGGTGTCTCTGTTCAGGCTGGCTGGTGACAGCACCCGTTACAACTCGGTCGTTGTGCTATAACAGTAATGCATTGAAATCACGTGATCTTTTTCGACCGAACCCAATCGGGTGAGGTTCGCATGGTTTGAGACAAAAGCTGTTCAGAGACTGAAATCCGGCCCTTTGCCAGTCTCTGAGGTTCGGTCGCCGCTGCCAAACCCCTTTGAAATCAAAAAGAATTTCGGAGATCAAATCGAAAAGTGAAGCGTTTGCAATTTGATAGTGGCGGAGAGAGAGGGATTCGAACCCTCGATACGGTTTCCCGTATACACGCGTTCCAGGCGTGCGCCTTCAACCACTCGGCCACCTCTCCGGGCGTAGCCGGCTCGCAAGCCGGTCGCGCGGGTGATCTAGTCGATAAAGCCGCCGCTGCCAAGTGCACAACTGTAGCGATCCGTGGGTGCATCGCACCTTTCGCGTGGCCGTTCGCTTTGAGGTGCCGCCTGCGTCGGTTGCAAATTGAAGCGAGGGGCGCGGCAGCCTATCTTAAAGCATGTTCCGAAGCCGGGGGCCGGCTTCGGGGCGTGCGTGAAAACAGGAAGCCGGAGTTGGCAGGGCGAGGCATCGCCCCGCGCTTCGGGAATGTCACTCAATCGCGGGCGGCCGCCATGTTCCGTTTTGTCTTCCGACTGATCGCGACCTTCGCGCTGGCAGTCGCCGTCGTGCTGATGGTGATCGACGCGACGCGCTCGATCGCGGCCGACATGCTCGTCATGACGCCGCTGGCGGAAAGCTGGCGCGCGCTGTCGGCGCAGACATTGACGGGCGCGGAGGATTTTGTGCGCGCGCGCGCCGGCGATGCTGTCTGGCGCGGGCTCGACGCGGTGCTCGCATTGCCCGGCTTCGCGGTGTTTCTCGCGCTGGCCCTGCTGGCCTATGCGGCCGGCTATCGGCGGCAGCGGGAGAAAGGCCTGGCGCCGGCGTGATCCGGGCAAGCGTCCGGCCCGCCTTGCAGAAGAAAATTCAACCCACGGCGATCGCCGCGCCAGCCGCGTGATGCCGCAAGCCACGGAGACCATGATGTTTTTCCTCGGCGACCTTCTCAACAAGAAGACCAGGATGCCCGCGCCCTCGGAGGCGCTGCCCGGCCGCGACCGGCCGATTCCCACCGCGACCGACCACTTCGTGTCGCACCGGCCGCTGCACGGACCCTATCCCGAAGGGCTGGAGACCGTCTATTTCGGCATGGGCTGCTTCTGGGGCGCGGAGCGCCTGTTCTGGCAGACCGAAGGCGTATGGGTGACGGCGGTCGGCTATGCCGGCGGCTTCACCCCCAATCCGACCTATCAGGAGACCTGCACGGGCCTCACCGGCCATGCCGAAGTGGTGATGGTGGTCTACGACCCGAAGATCGTGAGCTTCCAGGATCTGCTGAAGATCTTCTGGGAGAGCCACGATCCCACCCAGGGCATGCGGCAGGGCAACGATGTGGGCACGACCTACCGCTCGACCATCTACACCACGACCGATGCGCAACATGCGGCGGTGGTCGCCTCTCGCGCGGCCTATCAGGCGGCGCTTGATGCGAAGGGCAACGGCCGCATCACCACCGAGATCGAGCCGGCCCCGGCCTTCTATTTCGCCGAGGCCGACCATCAGCAATATCTCGCCAAGAATCCCTATGGCTATTGCGGCCTGCAGGGCACAGGCGTGACCTGCCCGATGCCGGCGGCGGCCACGGCCTGAAGCGCCATTTAGCGGCGGCCGGCCGGGCCGGATCCGGCCCGGCGGTACTCCTTTCGGAGCATGAAATTGCGCGTGGAATTTTGGCCATCGCCATGCAAGAGTGACGGCCAAGCGGGATTTCCCCGCCAAGAACGACCCGGCATTTGCCGGGCAAGCGCAATGAAACCGACAGGGGTGTGGATCACATGAAGAGAATGGTTCTCGGTCTGCTGGCTGCCGTGGCGATGTCCTTGCCGGCGCTCGCGCAGGATATCCAGCCGGCGCTGCTGTTCGATCTCGGCGGCAAGTTCGACAAGTCGTTCAACGAAGCGTCCTATGAGGGCGGCGAGAGGTTCAAGAAGGAGACCGGCATCGGCTATGTCGAGTTCGAGATCTCCAACGACGCCCAGCGCGAGCAGGCGCTGCTGCGCTTCGCGGAGGACGGCCGCAACCCGATCGTGATGGCCGGCTTCAACTGGGCGGCCGCACTGGAAAAGGTCGCCCCGCAGTTCCCCGACACCAGGTTCACCATCATCGACATGGTAGTCGAGCAGCCCAACGTGCAGTCGGTCGTGTTCAAGGAGCAGGAAGGCTCCTATCTCGTCGGCATCCTCGCCGCGATGGCGTCCAAGACGGGCACGGTCGGCTTCGTCGGCGGCATGCAGGTGCCGCTGATCGGCAAGTTCGAATGCGGCTATGTGGGCGGCGTCAAGTCGGTCAAGGCCGACGCCAGGGTGCTGCGCAACTATACCGGCGACACGCCGGCAGCCTGGAACGATCCGACCCGCGGCGCCGAGATCACCAACAACCAGATCAGCCAGGGCGCGGATGTGATCTATCATGCGGCCGGCGGCACCGGCGTCGGCGTGCTGCAGGCGGCGGCGGATGCCGGCAAGCTCGGCATCGGCGTCGATTCCAACCAGAACGGCCTGCATCCCGGCAAGGTGCTCACCTCCATGCTGAAGCGCGTGGACGTGGCCGTCTACGACGCCTTCACCAATGCGAGGGCGGGCACGCTCGAAGGCGGCATCAAGAATCTCGGCCTCGCCGAGGACGGCGTGGGCTATGCGCTCGACGACAACAACAAGGCACTTATCACCGACGAGATGAAGGCGGCCGTCGACAAGGCGAAGGCCGACATCATCGCCGGCACCGTGACCGTGCACGATTTCAGCACCGACGGCGCCTGTCCCTACTGATCGCCATCCTGCGGGAAGTCGAGGCCGTCGGGTCGATACCGGCGGCCTTGTTATATGTGACGGAGGGTCCGGATCACCGAGCCATTGCGACGGCAGCCGTCTGCACGGGCGTGACGCATGCGCCCGCGGCCGGCGCGGTCAGCAGGCCGCCGGCATAGCCGATGCAGAGCGCGACCAGCAGGCTCGCCGCGAGGATGGAGCCGCGCGTGCCGCCGAGGGCTGACGGGCTGGTGCCGACCGTCCGCAATTTGCCGAGATGCAGCATCGCCTCATCCTGTGGCCGCGCCGCTTCCGGCGCGGGCGCGACAGCGCCCTCCCTCATTCCCTTCATCTGCGGCAGGTCGGCGATGTGCCGGGCGACGGTCTGCCAGGCTTCGGATGTCACGCCGGCGGGCGGGCGCATCCGACTGGCGAAGCGGGCCACGCAGGCCAGGAATTCGGGATCGGTCAGCATGTCGCGCTCGGCGCGTTCGCGCGCATCGTCGTCCATCAGGCCAAGCACATAGGCGGCGGCGCGCGCCATGCGATCGTCGTTCCCCGTCATGATGCCCCCTCCTCACGGCGTGTTCGCGCCCGCAGCCCCCGCTGATGCTAGAGAATATCCCGCCCCGGAGGCGCGGCCAAGCCGTCCCGCGCATCCGCGGCCGGGCCGGCCGCATCGCCTGCATGCGAGATTTCCATGTGCGGCGGCGTCAGCCGTTCGAGGAAGGACTCCACGATCGCCCTGCCGCCGCGGCGGATGATGGTGAAGTGGTTGGCGTCCTCCACCACATGCAGCGTGGCATGGGGCTGGCTCACTTCCGCGAGCAGCGTCGCGAAGGAGACCGGCGTGACATGGTCCTCTCCGCCTGCCAGCAGCAGGATGGGCAGCGAGAGCTGCGCCAGCCGGGAGACATTGTCGAAGCGCGTGCGCACCATCCAGCCCGGCACGAAGCGCGCCTGCTGGCGCACGGCGTCGATGAAGCGGCTGATCGGCGCTTCGAGGATCAGGCCCATCGGCGTGAGCCCGATGGCGGCATTGGCGGCGAAGGCCGAGCCCATGGAATAGCCATAGAGCACATACCCGCCCGCCATAAGCCCGGCATCGGCCGCCTGCGCGACGAGCGAGACGGCGTCCAGATGCATGTCGAATTCGCGCGGCCGTCCGGGATTGCCGCCATAGCCGCGATAGCCGGCGAGCAGCAGCCCGTAGCCCTTCTCCGCCAGCTCGAACAGGTGCCAGGGCTTGAACAGGATATTGCCGTCACGGCCGGGGAAATAGACGATGACCGGCCGTCCCGCCTCGGGCGGTTTGTACCATGAGCGCAGATTGAGCCTGTCATGCGTGCGGTGGTCGAAGGCCTGCAGCGGCCGGTCCGGGTCCATCTCCAGCACCGGGAAGAGCAGCCGCTGCCGGAAGAGGATGGTCTCGGGCACGAACTGGAGGCCGAGGCTGCTCCCGGCAACCAGCGTCGCAAGCACGAGGGAATAGAGCCGCGTTCTCTTCAAGGCGCTTCCGGGATGCGGGAGGGGGCGAACCGTCAGCCATCCGGAGCGGCGGATGCCGATCCATCTGGCTGGAATTGCTCTAGCCGGCCTGCTTGGCGAGAATTTGACGCCTCACCAGTGCGGCGGCCTGGTCACCGGAACGTCGGGCAGCGCCTGTTCCTCCAGCGCGAGGAAGCGCTCGGTCAGCGCGTCGAGCTTCTTCTGCAGGCGCTCGATCACCTTCCACTGCTCCGCGAGCTGGTCGGAGAGTTCCGCGATGGTACGCTCCTGCTCGGCGGAGCGGATCTCGAGGTCGGTCAGGCGGTCTGCGTCGCTTTTCGTCATGCCGCGATCTCCTGAAGGGCGGCGCGCAACGCATCGTCGAGCGTTACGAAGGTGCCGAGCGGTCCGTCATGGGTGCGACCATAGCGGCCCCATCCCGTTCGCTCCAGCCTTCGGGATCGATGAACCGAAATCTGCTCTGGAGCCGTTGTGGGCTTGATTAACGTCACGGCATGGATCCTCGGGTCAAGCCCGAGGATGACGAATGTGGAGAGGTTGCCGCAAATCGCCGAGGTTCGTGACTGACAGCGATCTTATTGCCTTCGTCATCCTCGGGCTTGACCCGAGGATCCATGCCGTGAGGGAGGCGAGGCGCGATCCGGCGAAAGAGAGGACGCTTCCTTCACAATAGCCGCCCCGTCCCCTCCGCTCCAGCCTCAGGCCGCTTCCTCATACACGATCACCCCGCATCCGGTGATGTAGGGGAACGTATAGTAGCGGTGCACTTCCTTGAGGTCGTCCGACAGCGCGCCGCGCATGGCGAACCAGATGGCGAGCTCGGCGGCCTCGGTGCCGCCCAGCCGCATCAGTTCCTCCTGCGGGATGGCAACCAGCTCGGCCACGTCGTCCTTGAGCTTTTCGAGGAAGTAGCGGTCCAGCGTCTCGTTGGCGATGCCGAAGCGCGCGCCGCTGATCTGGTGCGACATGCCGCCGGTCGCGACGACCACGATGCGGTCATCGCCGGGAAATGCCTCGATCGCCTCGCGCAGCGCCTTGCCGAACCCGTGAAGGCGTTCCGAGGTCGGGATCGGCTGGCGCACCATGTTGATGGCGATGGGGGTGATCGGCACCTCCCAGGGCGTGTCCATCAGATAGGGCAGCCAGGAATAGATGCCGTGGTCCACGGCGAGGTCCTGGCACACGGTCAGGTCGTAGCCGCCGCGCACGAGGCGCGTGGTCAGGTGCATGCCCATCTCGGTGTCGCCGGGCAGGTTGGGGAAGGGGCGCGGCCCCCAGCCCTCGTCGGCCTGCGGGAACGTCTCGGCCACGCCGATCGCCAGCGTCGGATAGGCGGAGAAGTCGAAATGGTTGAGATGGTCGTTGTAGATGATGACGAAGCGGTCCGGCCTGATCGCGGCGAGCCATTCCTTCGCGGCGCGCGTGCCGTCGAACCATTCCTGCCAGCGCGGGTCGAACCCGCTGGCGATGCCCTTGTCATATTCGATGCCCATGGAGGGCGTGTGCGAGATGCCGAAGCCGCCGACGATCCGGGCCATCAGTGCACCTCGCCGGGCAGGGCCGAGATGCGGCGCGGACAGATGTTGATCATCTCCTGCGCGGTCAGGCCGGCATTGTGGGCGCCGATGTCGTAGAGGTTCATGCCCAGCGTCGCGGCGATCTTGAGGATCGCCTGAAGATGGGCGCCGGCTGCGAGCAGGCTCGTCCAGTCGCGGGCGCGCACCATGGCGATCTCGTCGTCATGCAGGTTCCACTCGCGCATATAGCCGGCCTCGTCGGCCAGGAAGCGCTTGCGGTTGGCCGGCTTGCGCAGCGACAGGCCGAACTGGGTCAGCCTGTAGCCGTGCAGCGCCATCTCTTCCGTATAGACAAAGGTTCCGGGACGCTCGAGATCGAGCGGTATCGAATTGCTCATGTCTGCCTCTCTGCGATGATCATTCCGCTGGAATGATCATAAGTCCTTGTTTTGTCGTGCTTCCGAACCGCAAAAGTGTTTCCACTTTTGCTGGAAGCGCTCTAGCGGCCGTCTTGGGGAAGCCGCCTTGAAAAATCCTCCACGAGGGAGGTGAATGCGTCTGCCGCGTCCATGTTCACCATATGGCCGCCCTCGGCCACCTCTGCGAACGCTGCGCCTGCGATCCTGTCTGCGATGTGGCGCGCGATCTCGCGATAGCCGTCCACGTCGTGCCGCCCGCTGATCACCAGCGTCGGCACCCGAATGCCTTCGAGCCCCGACGGCAGCGGCGCGAGGCGCGCGCCCCGGCCCTCGCTTTGCCAGTGCCACGCGGAATAGTCGCGCACCATGATCTCGATCAAGTCGCGCATATGGGGTGCGCGGGCGAGATTGGCAAAGAGCGGATGGTCGAGCCAGAAGCGTTTTCCCGCCGCGATGCCCTCCGCCGCCGCGACGCGGGCCGCCGCTTCCGGCGGACGCTCCGTCTTCCACGGATGGCCGGGCAGGCCCGGCGAGGCCAGCACCAGACCGTTCAGCCGCTGCGGATAGCGCGCGGCGAAGGTCATGGCGACATTGGCGCCGAGCGACAGGCCGACCAGCAGCGCCTTTTCGATGCCCAGCGCATCCATCAGCGCCAGAAGGTCGTCGCCATGCTCATAGTCGCCGGAGGGCAGCGACGATTGGCCGAAGCCGCGCAGGTCGTATGTGGTGACGCGGTGGGTGGACGAAAAATGCGCCACCTGCGGCTGCCACGAGCGGCGGTCGAGCGAGAAGCCGTGCACGAGGACCATGTCCGGCCCGGCGCCGGCGGTCTCGGCGGCAAGCGCGCCGCCCTGCACGGGGATCATGCGCACGCTCATGGCTTCGCACCTGCCGGCGGCACGGGCGGGGCCGCATTGTCGTTGCGGAAGACGGGCACGACCTCGCGTCGCGTGATCAGCCAGCGCCCGCCGATGCGGCGATAGCTGTCATGCACGTCGGCCACCATGAAGGGCTCGGTGCCCGAGATCGGCAGCGGGCCGGCGCCGCCGAAGGTGATCCAGTTGCTCGACGCCGTGGCGCTGTCTTCGCCGTCGAAGGCGATGATCAGCCCGCTGTAGAAATGACGCGACACGCGGCCGCCGCCGGCGCGCTGGGTGAAGAACTGCTCCAGCGCTGCGATGCCGGGCAGATGGCGGGGGCCGCTGCGATAGTCCACGTCCTCGGCGAAGATCGACAGGAACATTGCGAGGTCGTTGGTGTCGAGCGCGCGGCCGAAGCGGTCGGAGAGCGATGCGATCGCCATCCGGTCGGCGATGCGGTCCATGCCGGTGTCCTGCGTCATGCGTCGAGCCTCGCTGGCGTGCCTGTCCATGCGCGGATCTGCTCGCCGGCGGCCAGCAGCCGCTGCACGATGGGCGACTGGTCGCGCACGCTGTTGCGGAAGAAGGTGGTGCCGAGCGTGGCCACGAGCCGTGTCCCGACCCACACCGGAATGGCGAGCGTCGTCGTGCCCGTCTCGACCTGTGGGTCGCGGCGGGCGACGCCGAGCCGGCGCGCGCTGGCGATGACAGGCGCCATCTCCGCCTCCAGTTCCTCGACGGTGCCGTGGTAAAGAGACGAGCGGACCAGCACGTCATAAACGTGGCGGCGTTCCTCCTCCGCGCAGAAGGCCAGATAGGCGCGGCCGTGCCCGCGCGTCAGCATGTCGAGGCGGGCATTGATGGTCGACTGCTTGTGCGACAGCGGGCTCGCCGGAATGGTGCTGTAGCGCACCACCATAGCATCCACGTCGAAGGTGGCGATGGAAGCCGGCCACAGCATGTCGCGCGTGAAGGCGTCGGCCGCCTGCCTGGCGCCTTCGAACACCTCCGGCAGGCCATGATAGCCGGCGGCCAGCGCCTGCACCTTCTCGGTCAGGCAGTAGCCGCTCATGCGCGACATCTGGCGCACATATCCAATTCCCACCAGCGTCTCCAGGATCCGCACGAGCGAAGGGGCGGGTATGCCGGTCGCGGCCTTGAGGTCGCTGACGCGGCGTGCCGGGTGCCTGTTCAATTCTTCGAGGACGATCAGTGTCTTCTCGACCGTCTTGAGCGGATCGTAGGAACGCATCAATGCCACCCCCTGTTCATTTCATTATGTGAAATAAGAACGGTGGCGACAAGCGCTGACCACGCCCGCCCGGTACGATATGGTTCAACAGGCGCGGGCGTCGGCCGCAGCGCGACAACGACTTCGGGAGGAAAGCCACATGAAATTCGCCACCGGCCTGAAGGGCGGCAAGAAGGTCGTCTATGTCTCCACCGGAAACGGCGCGCGCGAGCTCGCCGCCGTCTGCGCCGCGGCAGGCATCGAGGCGCCCGCTTCCATGCTCGACCTGATCGAGCAGGCGGGGCAGGATGCGACGCTGCTGAAGCGCATCGCCGATGCAGCCGGCAAGGCTCCGGCGGTGGACGAGGAGACGATCGACTGGCTGGCCCCGGTGACCAACCCGTCGAAGATCCTCGGCGTCGCCTTCAACAACAAGGAGCTGATGAAGCAGGCGCATGTCGACCCTGGCGTGCCGAACTACTTCCTCAAGCCGCCCTCGGCGCTGCAGGGCCACAGGAAGCCCATCGTGCTCGATCCCGAATGGGGCGCGGTGATCCCGGAGCCGGAGATCTGTGCCATCATCGGCAAGCGCGCCAAGGACGTGCCGGAAAGCGAGATCCTCGACTACGTCTTCGGCTATGCGATCCACAACGACGTGACCTCGCACGGCCTGAAGTTCCAGAAGGACAGCATCGCCGTCACCTACGACCCGGACATGGCGCATCCGGAATTCTACAAGTGGCGGCGGCTGAACGGCGAGGACGACCGCGACGTCTATTACGTCTACCACACGCGCTCGAAGGGCACCGACACGTTCGGCCCGATCGGCCCCTGGCTGACCACGCGCGACGAGATCGCCAATCCCAACGAGATCGACGTGGTGGCCGACATCGACGGCGAAGTCTTCACCCGCGACCGCACCTCGAACTTCCGCTTCTCGATCGAGAAATGCCTGTCGGAAGCCAGCCGCTACTTCACGCTGGAGCCGGGCGACATCATCTCCTTCGGCACCACCGGCAAGGGCGAAGGCCGCTTCCGCCGCGGCCACAAGAGCGTGCTGATGAACAAGATGACCGGCACGATCGGCATCACCGTGCCGGGCCTCGGCCGGCTGGAGAATCCGATCCAGCACAAGGCGTCGAAGCGCTGAGTTGGTGAGCGGTGGCGGGCTGGTGCGTCCTTCGAGGCTCGCCCGCGAAGGCATGTGCCAGACTCAAGCCGCTATGCGGGCTCGCACCTCAGGATGAGGAAGGTTGGGGCTATAGAGCGGCTCTCTTGGCGTCTTGCGTCCCTTCGAGGCTCGCGTCGCTCGCTATTCGGGATGAGGGAGGTGGGTTGATCGAACCCCGCTACGTAGCGGCCCGATGCACCACCCTCCCTCATCCTGAGGTGCGAGCCCGCATTGAGGGGCGCGGTATGCCATGTCCTTCGCGGGCGAGCCTCGAAGGACGCACCGACCCTCACCCCGCCGGAAAACGCACCACGAAAGCCGTCCCGCCACCCGCCGGTGCGTCGATCTGTACGGTGGCGCCGTGATGCGCCGCGATCTGGCGCACCAGCGAGAGGCCCAGCCCCCAGCCGCCGGCCCGCTCGCTGCGCCCGCTCGGGCGGAAGAACGGCTCGAAGACGCGTGCGCGGTCGGCCTCGGCGATGCCCTCGCCATGGTCACGCACGGTGAGCACCGGCCCGCCGGCGTCCGTCGCCAGCGAGACCTCCACCGGCGGCGCGCCGTGGCGCAGGGCATTCTGGATGAGGTTGCGCACGAGGCGCGTCAAAAGGCGCGGATCGCCGTCCACCGTCGCCGGCACGCCGTCGACCGTCAGGCCGTTGCGCGCCGCCTCTTCCGAGACCAGCGCCAGAAGGTCGATCCGCTCGCGCGTCTCCAGCGCCTCGACATGGTCGAGCCGGCTGGCGAGCAGGATTTCCTCCACCAGCATGTCGAGTTCGGTCAGGTTGCGGACGATCTCGTCGCGCGTCTCGTCGCGCGGATTGTCCTGGTAGAGGTCCGTCGCCATGCGCAGTCGCGCCAGCGGCGAGCGCAGCTCGTGGCTGGCATTGGCGAGCAGCGCGCGGTGCGCCGCGACCATCTTCTCGATCCGCTCCGCGGCGGCGTTGAAGCTCGCCGCCACGGCGGCCACCTCGTCGCTGCCGTCCACCGGCACCCGCGCCAGATGCGCGCCGTCCCAGCTCTCCACGCCCTTGCGCAGGCCTTCGAGGCGGCGGGTGAGATGGCGCACGACGGGATAGGCGGCGACGCCGATCACCATTGCGATCATGGCCAGATAGAGCAGCGGCCCGCGCGGCGAGGGGCCGGGCGGTCTGTTGAGCCGCGCCGCGACATAGCGGCCGTCCGGCAATTGCGTCACGAAGAGGCGGCCGTCCCGATGGCGCCGGCCGGCGTGCTCCAGCACGTCGCGCGGCAGCGGCGGACCCGCACGCGCGATTAGCTCGCGGTTCGCATCATAGACGGCGATGCCGGCATCGAAGGCGATGGACAGGCGGCGCAGCGCAAAGCGCATCTCGTCGGGCGCGGCGTCGGCCGGCACCATCGCGGCGATGAAGCTGTCGCGCCGCGCCGCCCAGCCGCGCGCATCCTCGTCCTGTCCGAGGCGGACGAAGACGGCGCTCGCGATCGCCACCAGCGCCAGCGTGGCCAGCACCGTGGCGTAGATTTTCAGGAACAGGCTGGAGCGGATGCGGGTGCGCATAAGTTAAGTCCGTAGCGGACGCATGATCTTTTCCGAAAACCGGGTTCCACTTTTCGGGATCATGCGTCAGTCCTGATAGCGCGCGAAGACATAGCCCGCCCCGCGCACGGTGACGATGCGGCGCGGGTTCTTCGGATCGTCCTCGATCGCTGCGCGGATGCGCGAGACATGCACGTCGATGGAGCGGTCGAAGGCTTCGAGCTCCGCCCCGCGCACAAGGTCCATCAGCTGTTCGCGCGACAGCGTGCGCCCCGCATGGCGAGCCAGCGCCGCCAGAAGCTCGAACTGGTGGCTGGTGAGCGACCGCTCCTCGCCGTCGAGCCGCACCTGACGCGAGCCGGTATCGATCGCCAGCCGGCCGAAGCGCATCACGTCCGCCGGGCCGGCGCCGCCGGCGCGGCGGCGCATGATGGCCTTCAGCCGCGCCAGAAGCTCACGCGGGTTGAAGGGTTTCGGGAGATAGTCGTCGGCGCCGAGCTCGAGGCCGATGATCCGGTCCGTCTCCTCGCCCTTGGCGGTGAGCATCAGCACCGGCACGTCCGAACCGGCCCTGATGCGGCGGCAGGTCTCGAACCCGTCGAGATCGGGCAGCATCACGTCGAGCACCACGGCGTCGGGATTGTCGCGGGCCACGGCGGCCAGTCCCGCCGTGGCGTTGGGGGCGCGGGCGACGGTGAAGCCGTTGCCCGTCAGATAGTCTGCCAGCATGGCGGAAAGCCGTTCGTCATCGTCGACGATCAGTATGCTTGCCGCCATGCCGTTCATTCTCCTTCACCGGTTCAGTTCCGGCAGTCTACCACCGGCCCCAGCCGCGGCGCTCCTCGAATTTCTCGCGCAGCTCCTTGCGCTGCTCGGGCGTCAGCACCGCGGCCGCGTCGAGCAGGGCCGTGGTGATCTTCTGCGACGCCGCGTCGATGTCGGCAAGCCGCTCGCTGCGCAGCTTCTCCGCCGCCGCGCGGTCGATCGTCTCGGCGCCGAGGATGTCGACCACCGCGCCGCGCGAGTCGCGCATCTTGTCCGCCAGCGGCTCGATCTCGTTGCGGGTGTTGCGCATGATCGTCCGCAGCTTCTCCTTCTGCTCGGGCGTCGCGTCGATGGCGTCCATCATCCGGTCGAAGCCGCGACCCTGGAAGCCGCCGCGCGGCCCGTGATGCCCGCCGGGGCCGCCCCAGGCGGCGCGTTCCATCATGCGTCCCGGTCCGAAGTCGTTGCTCATCGCGCCGGCGACGCCGAGGCCGCCGACCGCGGCGACGGCGAGCGCGCCGACGATCCATGCGCGGCTCCAGCGGCGCGGCGTGGCCTGCGGGGTTGCGGGCTCGTGGTCGATGGTCTTGTCGAAGTTCTCGTCCATGTCTCAATCCTCTCGGTTCGGCAGCATCGAGCTGCGATGTAGCCAGACTGGAGCATGATCGTTTCGGCAGTTCGCGGCGAATGTGAAGAAAGGTAAAGAGGAGGCATCGGCTTGTAACTGCGCCCGGACAGTTTATTGCCTGTCAGGCAGGTTCAGGAAGGACGCGGGCGGCATGACGAAAGCAGGCGTGAAGCCACGGGAAGATGGCGGCCTCACCATCGACGCGGCGAACTACGTTCCCCACCACCTCAGCATCGTCAACAACGGCCTGTCGTGGGGCGCGTCGCGGATTTACCTCAGGATGTTCGGTGTCGGCATCAACGAGTGGCGCGTCCTGTCGGCGCTCACCAACGAGCCGGGCATCACGGCAAGCCGCATCGTCGAGATGGTGGCGCTCAACAAATCGGTCGTCAGCCGCAGTGCCCGCGCCTTGGAGCAGACCGGCCATGTCCGCAGCGACGCCGGCGACGGCCGGCGCCTTCTCTATCTGACGCCGCTGGGCGTCGAGCTGCACGACCGCATCATCGCCGTCGCGATCCAGCGCGAGCAGGCTTTGCTGGCCGGCTTCAGCGATGCGGACAAGGATGTGCTGTGCGACCTGCTCCAGCGCATGCGCGCCAATCTGCGGCGCGTCGACGAGGCCGACCGCCGCATCCTTGCGGAACGCGGCTGATCACACCACAGCGTAATAATCGAAGATCGAATGGTCCTCGCGCCGGTCGGCCGCGCCGATGATCACCGTGCGCGTCAGCCAGTCATGCGGGCCCTTGGGGCAGTCGAACACCGGCCGCATGCGGAAATAATATTCCGACGGATCGAGCACCTCATTGGCCTCGAGGCGCTTGTTGACCTCGGGCGTGCCGTGGCGATAGCCGGAATTGTTCATGTAGATATAGGTGCCGTCGTCGGCCTGAAGCACATAATGCGCGTTGAACTGCACCGTCTGGTCCGGGCGGAAGATCGCATAGTCGCCGCCGCTGTTCTCCAGCACCTTTCCGTTCAGGCGCGGCCCCTCGATGATGCCGTGCGCGGCGCTGGCATAGCCGCGGCCGAGACCCGCGGCCCCCGTGCCGAAGCGCATGCGCTCGCCCATATACATCGTCACGCGGAAGACGAATTCGAGACCCGGAACATGCGGGCCGTTGGCGAAAGGCTTTGTCGTCATTTCAATCCCAATATCTTGCGTGCCTCTTGCGGCGAGGCGACATGTTCGCCGAGAAGGTCGACGATCCGGCCGGCCTTTTCGACGAGGGCTGCGTTTGAGGGCGCATAAACGCCCCGTTCGATGTAGAGGTTGTCCTCCAGCCCGACGCGGACATGGCCGCCCAGCACGACGGCCTGCGCCGCCATCGGGAACTCCTGCGCGCCGATGCCGAAGGCGGCCCATTGCGATCCCTCCGGCAGCAGGCTCGCCATGTAGACCATGGCCTGCGGCGTCGCCGGCGAGCCGCCCGGCACGCCGAGGCAGAGCTGGAAGAAGGCCGGCGCGGCGACCTTGCCGCTGCGCAGCAGGTGTTTCGCGAATTCGATCTGGCCGGCGTCGAACACTTCGAGCTCCGGCAGCACGCCCGCCTCGCGCGACAGCTCGGCGAGCCGGGTCACGTCGGCATTGGTGTTGACGAAGATGTTCGGCCCGACATTCATCGTGCCGATGTCGATCGTGCACATTTCCGGCAGGTTGTCGGCCACATGCGCGAAGCGCTCCTCGGGCGCGCGCACGTCCTCGGCGAGCACGTTGCCGCCGAAGCTGCGGTCGCGCAGCTCCAGCATGCCGCCCTCGCCGGTGGTGAGGTTGAGGATGGCATCGCAGCCGCTGTCGCGGATGCGCTCCACCACCTCGCGGAAATAGCGCCGCTCCCCCGTCGCCTTGCCCGTCTCGGGATCGCGCACATGGATGTGCAGGATCGCCGCGCCGGCCCTGGCCGCCTCGATGGAGGAACTGGCGATCTGTTCCGGCGTGACCGGGATGGCGGGATGCTTGCCCACCGTGTCGCCGGCGCCGGTGACGGCGCATGTGATGATGACCGGCCTGCTCATTGCTCCTCCACAACGCGTTGCCGTCGATTGTTTAACATGTAAAATAATTAGCTGCCAAGGGAGGAGGCATCGATGGACAAGAGCTTTGACTATGTGATCGTCGGCGCGGGCTCGGCGGGCTGCGTCCTGGCCGGGCGGCTGACCGAGGACCCGGACGTGTCCGTGCTGCTGATCGAGGCCGGCGGCTGGGATCGCGGACCCTATATCCGCATACCGCTGGCCTGGGGCCGGCTTTTCGTGCGGCGCTATTTCGACTGGATGTACGACATCCAGCCCGAGCCGCAGCTCGACGGCCGGGTCATCGAATGCGCGCGCGGCAAGGTCGTGGGCGGCTCCTCCTCCACCAACGGCATGGCCTATGGGCGCGGCCATCCGAGCGACTACGAGGCATGGAAGGCGTCCGGCCTGCCCGGCTGGGGCTATGAGGACGTGCTGCCCTATTTCCGCAAGTCGGAGCGCTGGGAGGGCGGCGCGAACCGCTGGCGCGGCGGCGACGGGCCGCTCGACACGCGCCGCAACGGGCTCGACGACCCGCTGGTCGATGCCTGGGTGGAGGCCGGCGCGGCGCTGCAATATCCGCTGAACGACGACTATAACGGCCCCGTGCAGGAAGGTTTTGCCGTACCGCAATGGACCATCCGCAACGGCATGCGCTGCAGCGCCGCCGTCGCCTATCTGCGCCCGGCGCTGAAGCGGCCGAACCTCACCGTCGTCACCCGTGCGCTGGCCGAGCGCATCACCTTCGACGGCACGCGCGCGACCGGCGTCGTCTATGCGCGCAACGGCACGCGCCACACGGCGACGGCGCGGCGCGAGGTCATCCTGAGCGGCGGGGCGATCAACTCGCCGCACCTCCTGTCGCTTTCCGGCGTGGGCGATCCCGCCCATCTGAAAGGCCTCGGCATCGCCCCGGTCGCGCATGTGCCCGGCGTCGGCAGGAACCTGCACGACCACATGACGATCGGGCTGGAATATGAGCGCAAGGGCATCGGCCCCTTCCTGAGGAACCTGCGCTACGACCGCTTCTTCGCGATGGTGGCCGAGGCCGTGCTGAAGGGCACCGGCATGGCGACCTCGCTGCCGATGGGAACGCTGGCCTTCGTGCGCTCCGAGGTCTCGGACGAGAGCTGCGACCTAACGCTTCTGTTCCGCGCCGCGCCGGCCAACCCGCAGCAATATGCGCTGCGCCCGGGCACGGACGGATTCGGCTACCGCGTGCTCTTGATGAAGCCGGAAAGCCGCGGCGAGGTGAGGACGGTGTCGGCCGATCCGGCGGCGGCCCCGCATATCCATCAGAATTTCCTGACGGCGGAGCGCGACTGGAAGGCGCTGCGGTCAGGCTTCAGGCTCGTCCGGCGGCTGTCGGAGCACCCGGCCGTGGCGCGCTTCGTCGCCCGCGAGATCCTGCCCGGACCCGCGGTGCAGACCGATGCCGAGATCGACGCGCATATCAGGCGGCACGCCGTCACCGCGCATCACCCGGTCGGCACCTGCAAGATGGCGCCTGAGAGCGATCCCATGGGCGTGGTGGATGCGGAACTGCGCGTGCGCGGCACGCAGGCGCTGCGTGTCGTCGATGCCTCGGTGATGCCGGAGATCATCAGCGGGCCGCCCAACGCCGTGGTCATCATGATCGCCGAGAAGGCGGCCGACCTGATCAGGTCGGCCCGCAGGGGCGCGAGGCCATAGGCCTCACCACTTGCGCGCCGAGGGCGCCGGCGTCCATTCGCCGGTGACCGGATGCGGATAGTGGAACGGCACCCATGTCCGGCCGAGCACAGCGTCGGCCGGCTGCGGCGGCTCGTCGGGCGGATAGACCTCGGAGGGCGGCTTGCTGGCGAACCAGATCTCGCCCTCGGCCTTCATGATGGCGTAGAAGGCGGGCACCCACCACATGTCCTTGATCTTCCAGCGCCCGTCTTCCTTCACATAGGTGTTTTCGTACGGGCCGTCCGCCCAGCGTATCCGGTTCTCCTCGGGCAGGGTGGAGACCTGCACCATGCCGCGCGCGCGGGCCTTCGCGCTCTGTCCGTCGGGCGCCACGGTGATGATCATCTGGAGCTGGATATGGTTCCAGAATTCCTTCGGCACGAGGCCCCAGCGGCCGCCGCTGAGCACTTCCTCGTAAAAACGCCGGATGCTCGCCTTGCCGACATATTTGCCGCGCTGGCCGATCTCGACCGTCGCGCCGTCGTCGGCGAACAGTTCGAGCATTTCGTCCCACATGCGGTTGTCGATATAGTAGCCGTACATGTACTGCACGCGGCGGATCTCGTCCTTGTCCTCCAGCTCGCGCACATGCTGCTCCAGCCGCGCGATGCGCTCCAGCAATGCCTGTTCGTCCATGATCTCCTCCTCCCGGCCGGTCGGCCCTTGGTTACAGTCGGCCGCATGCCTGGCGGCATGCAAGCGCGTTTCCAGGGATTTCGCCGGCCACGCCCTTGCCAAGGCCGGCGCCATTCCGTATGGAAATACTAAACCTGTTAAATGATTGCCGGCAACGGCGGGGAGGAGACAAGGATGCAGGTCCCACAGCTCGAGCTCGAATTCGCCTTCAAGATCCGCATGGAACTGGGCATCCGCCAGAAGATCGGCGAGATCCCGTCCGGCTCCATCCGCGGCTTCGTCTCGGCCGCCGGCGGCACGATCGAGGGCCCGCGCCTCAACGGCCGCGTCATCCCGATGAGCGGCGGCGACTGGGCGCTCTACCGTCCCGACAACACGGTGCACTTCTCCGCCCGCTACATGCTGGAGGCGGATGACGGCACGCAGATCTACATGCAGAACACCGGCTACCGCCACGCCTCGCCGGAGGTGGCGAAGCGCATGGAGGCGCTCGAGCCGGTCGACCCGTCGGAATACTATTTCCGCATCACGCCGACCTTCGAGACCCCGATCGGCAAGCACGACTGGCTGACGCGCCACCTGATCATCGGCACCGCAAACCGCAATGCCGACCATTCGATCTTCCACTATTACATCGTCAAATAGTTCTCCCACGGGCATCCCGCATGCCTGCACCTGGCCGCTTCTCCGGAGGCGGCCTTTTTCGTTTTCCGGGGGATCAGAAAAGGGGTCGACAAGCTGCGGCTGAACGTCGCGGATGGGGGCGCGAATACCGCAAAGATGATGATTTTGCTCCGCTTTTTGTTGACAGGGGGTGCCGGGACGAGTCTATTTCTCTCAAGCGGCTCCCTCAGCGGGGGGATCTGCCCTTTGATGTGCGGGCCTTGAACCCGCGTGATTGGAGGAATAGATGCGCAACAGGCCGCGCAGGGCAGATTTCATGCCGTTTTCGACCCCTTATCCCTGCGCGCGAGGCTTTGGTCCGGCGTCGTCAGCCGGACGCGGCCGCCAGGGCTTCTGATGCTTGTCTGTCACTGCAACCTGATCACCGAGAAGGAAATCGAGGGCGCGATCCGCGAGCTTCTCGACCGTGATCCGTGGCAGCTCATCGTTCCGGCCAAGGTCTATCACTTCCTTCAGAAGCGCGGCCGCTGTTGCGGCTGTTTCCCAAATGTGGTGGAAACCATCATCCGGGTCACCGAGGATTATCACCGCCGCGGCGGTGCCGGTGAGCCCGAAACCATCACTTTCCTGGACCGCGTGCGTGGACTGCGCGGCCAGTATGGGAGCAAGACCTATGAAGGGCGAGGCAAGGATCATCGAGCGGCTTAACGAGGCGCTTTTTCTCGAGCTCGGTGCCGTCAACCAGTACTGGTTGCATTATCGTCTGCTGGACGACTGGGGCTACAAGAAGCTGGCCAAGAAGGAGCGCGAGGAATCCATCGAGGAGATGCACCACGCCGACCGCATCATCGAGCGCATCATCTTCCTCGAAGGCCATCCCAACCTGCAGAAGGTCGGACCTCTGCGCATCGGCCAGAACGTCAAGGAAGTGCTCGAGGCCGATCTGGCCGGCGAATATGACGCCCGCACCTCCTACAAGAAGTCGCGCGAGATCTGCAACGAGCTCGGTGACTACGTGACCATGAAGCTGTTTGAGGAACTGCTTGCCGACGAGGAAGGCCATATCGACTTCCTCGAGACCCAGCTCGACCTCTACAACGACATCGGCGAGACGAAATACGGCCAGCTCAACGCCGCGCCGGCCAACGAAGCCGAATAGGCGGCCTGCGGGCCGCAGCCGAAATCGGAACAAGCTCCCGTTTCGCAGCGTTCTGGTGCGAAACGGGAGCTTTTTCATGTCTGTCGACCTCGCTCTTTCGCTGATCCCCGCCGCGCTCTGCGCCGCCGTCGTCGTCTCCGTGGCCCTTCTGGGCGAACGCGGCTCGCATATCCGCCGCTGAGGCGCGCTGCCTTGATCCTGCGGCACCGCTGCGGATAGGACGCAAGCGGCGTTGTGTCCTGTCGTGCTGCATTGCTATTTGCGGGCATGAACCATCGCGCCGATCCCTATCCTAGGCATTTCCTCCCCGCCGCGCCCTTAGCGCAAAACCTGAGGGGATTGAATCGTGCATCGTTGCGCGTGAAACACCCCCACCCTTACCCTCCCCACAAGGGGGAGGGGGTCGTCAGCCTTTCAGAATCCCCCTCCCCCTTGTGGGGAGGGGCGAGGGGTGGGGGTCTGCGGCGAAGTCGCTTCCGGCAAAAGCTGAAATACTCCAAGGCACGGCGCATCGATGGGCGGTCGCTGACGTGATCCATCTGCCCGATCTCCCTGTCACTGAGGCGCTTCCCGCGCTGCTGCATGCGCTGGAGCGGCAGGGGCGGGCGGTGCTCGTCGCGCCGCCGGGGGCCGGCAAGACGACGCTCGTGCCGCTGGCGCTGCTCGATGCACCATGGCGCGGCGACGGCAAGGTGCTGCTTCTGGAACCGCGCCGCCTCGCCGCCCGCGCCGCCGCGCGCCGCATGGCCTCCCTGCTCGGCGAGGAGGTCGGCCGGACGGTCGGCTACGCCATGCGCATGGACAGCCGCATGTCGCCGCAGACCCGCATCCAGGTTGTCACCGAGGGGCTGCTGGCGCGCATGATCCTCGACGATCCGGAGCTTTCCGGCATCGCCGCGATCCTCTTCGACGAGTTCCACGAACGCTCGCTCGACGGCGACTTCGGTCTGGCGCTTGCGCTCGACGTGGCGGGTGCGCTGCGGCCAGACCTGCGGCTCGTGGTCATGTCCGCCACGCTCGACGGCGCGCGCGTCGCGCGCCTGCTGGGCGACGCGCCGGTGATCGAAAGCGCGGGCCGGGCCTTTCCGGTCGAGCTGCGCCATTGCGACCGGCGCCCCGAGGAGCGCATCGAGGATGCGGTTGCGGCAACCGTTCGCACGGCCTTGGCCGAGGAGGAGGGCAGCTTGCTCGCCTTCCTGCCCGGCCAGCGCGAGATCGAGCGGGTGGAGGAAAGGCTGGCCGGGCGCGTGCCGCCCGGCGTCGATATCGTGCCGCTCTATGGCGGGCTGGAAGGCAAGGCGCAGGACGAGGCGATCCGCCCCGCGCCGCCGGGCCGGCGGAAGGTTGTTCTCGCCACCTCCATCGCCGAAACCTCGATCACCATCGACGGCGTCCGCATCGTGGTCGACAGCGGGCTGGCGCGCCTGCCGAAATACGAGCCCGACACCGGGCTGACGCGGCTGGAGACCGTGCGCGTCTCGCGTGCCGCCGCCGACCAGCGCGCCGGCCGTGCCGGCCGCACCGAACCCGGCATCGCGATTCGCCTCTGGCGTGCCGAACAGACCGCCGCATTGGCCCCCTTCGCCCCGTCCGAAATCCTCGAAGCCGACCTTTCGGGGCTGGTGCTCGACTGCGCCGCCTTCGGCGTCGCCGACCCAGCGACGCTCGCCTTCCTCGATCCGCCGCCAGCGCCGGCATTGAGCGAGGCGCGCAACCTTCTTGCCGAGCTCGGCGCGATCGATGCCCAAGGCCGCATCACGGACGCCGGACAGGCGATGCGCCGCCTCGCTCTGCCGGCGCGCCTCGCCCATATGGTGACCGCGGGCGCGGCCGCCGGATGCGCGCAGGCGGCCGCAGAGCTTGCCGTGCTCCTAACCGAGCGCGGCCTCGGCGGCACCGGGACCGATCTCGACCACCGCCTGTCGCGCTTCCGCGCCGACCGTTCTGCACGCGCCGATTCGGCCCGCGCGCTGGCGCGCCGCCTCGCCGCCTCGGTGGCTTCCGCGCCACGGGGTGAAACGCAGACGGCCGGCGCCCTGCTGCTCCATGCCTATCCGGATCGCGTCGCCCGCGCACGCGGCGCGCTCGGCCGCTTCGTCCTCGCCAATGGCCGCGGCGCGGTGCTGGACGAGACCGACGCGCTCGCCCGCGTGCCCTTCCTCGTCGTCGCCGACCTTCAGGGCCGGGCGCAGAATGCCCGCATCGCGGCCGCCGCCGCGGTGGACGAGGAAACGGTGCGCACCGTGCTGGCCGACCGCATCGTCACCCGCACGGAATCCGCTTTCGACCCGGCGCGTCGCAGCGTGCGGGTGCGCCGCGTGGAAAAGCTGGGCGCCATCGTCCTGTCGGAAAGCACCTTGCCGGCCCCGAAGGGCGCCGAGGCCGACCGTGCGGTGGTGGAAGCGGTCAGGGTGCACGGTCTGTCGCTGCTGCCCTGGGACAAGGCATCGTTCGCCCTGCGGGCCCGCCTCGCCTGGCTCCACCGGGGATTGGGTGAGCCGTGGCCGGACATATCCGACGACGCGCTTGCCGCACGACTGGACGACTGGCTGCTGCCCTTCCTGACGGGTTCGCCCTCTATCGACGCCATCGCGCCGTCGGCCTTGCGCGACGGGCTGATCTCGCTCGTGCCCTACGATCTCCAGCGCCGCATCGACCAGCTCGCGCCGACACATTACGCCGCGCCGTCCGGCAGCCATGTGCCGATCCGCTACGAGGAGGAGCGGCCCGTGCTGGCGATCCGCGTGCAGGAACTGTTCGGGCTCGACGCGCATCCGTCGATCGCCGACGGGCGCGTGCCGCTGTTGCTCGAACTCCTCTCGCCCGCGCATCGGCCGATCCAGACGACGCTCGACCTGCCGGGCTTCTGGCGCGGCTCATGGGCCGATGTGCGCGCCGACATGCGCGGCCGCTATCCGAAGCACATCTGGCCCGACGACCCGCTTTCGGCCGTCGCGACGAACCGCGCCAAGCCGCGAAATTAGCGCTTGGGTCCTGCCACACTATGCGTGCATAGAACCTCCATGACCATGCAAGACGTGCAGACGCCCGAGACGAGCCCGATCCACCGGCTGCGGCTCAACACGCTCATCCGCCTGCGCTGGCTCGCCATCTTCGGCCAGAGCGCGGCGGTGCTGGTGGTCGGCTTCTGGCTGGCCTTTCCCATGCCGGTCGGGCTCTGCTTCGCGCTGATCGCCTGCTCGGCCTGGCTCAACCTCTATCTCTCCTTCCGTTTCCCGCAGACGCACCGGCTGGAGCCGCAGGCCGCGCTCGGCATCCTCACCTTCGACGCGCTGCAGCTTTCCGGCCTGCTCTTCATGACCGGAGGGCTGACGAATCCCTTCGCGATGCTGATTGCGGTGCCGGTGGTGATCTCCGCGACCTCCCTGCCGCTCAACACCACGCTGCTGCTCGGCCTGCTGGTGGTGGTCATCGTGTCGGCGCTCGCCGTCTTCCATCTGCCGCTGCCCTGGTATTCGGGCACGGAGCTTGCCATGCCTTTCATCTATGTCGTCGGCGTCGGCATCGCGATCGTGTCCTCCATCGCCTTCACCGCCATCTACGCCTATCGCGTGGCGGAGGAAGCGCGGCTGCTCGCCACCGCGCTCTCCGCGACCGAGCTGGTGCTGGCGCGCGAACAGCATCTTTCGGCGCTGGACGGTCTGGCCGCGGCGGCCGCGCACGAGCTCGGCACGCCGCTCGCCACCATCGCGCTGGTCTCCAAGGAGATGGAGCGCGCGCTGGGCGACGATCCGCGCTTCCGCGAGGACGTCACGCTGCTGCGCAGCCAGAGCGAGCGCTGCCGCGAGATCCTCAAGCGTCTCACCAACCTGTCTTCGGAAGGCGAGGCGCATCTGGCGCGCCTGCCGCTGACCTCGCTGATCGAGGAGGTGATCGCGCCGCATCGCGACTTCGGCATCGCCATCCGGCTGGAGCCGGGCGAGCGCATCGGGCCGGAGCCTGTCGGCCGCCGCAATCCCGGCGTCATCTACGGGCTCGGCAACGTGGTCGAGAACGCCGTCGATTTCGCCCGCGAGGCGGTGACGGTCCGCTGGCAGTGGGACGACGACCATGTCACGCTCTGGGTCGTCGATGACGGCCCCGGCTTCCCGATGGAAATGATCGACCGCATCGGCGAGCCCTATATGTCGCGCCGCGTCACCGCCAATGCCGGCGGGGGGCTGGGGCTCGGCCTGTTCATCGCCAAGACCCTGCTGGAGCGGTCGGGCGCGACGATCGCCTTCGCCAATGCCGACGAGCACGGCAAGGGCGCGGCGGTGCGCATCGACTGGCCGCGCAAGGCTTTCCTGCCCGCTTCGGCATAAAGCAATTCCGGCAAAAGTATGCCGCGGTTTTGCGTCCGGAATTGCGCAGGAACAAAGGGATAGCGCATGCCGCCCGGCATGCGCGCCCGCAAATGTTGGACACGGCTCTCAATTGCTCTAAAGAAGTGCAAAAAGCCGAAGAGGAAAGGGATGAGCGATACCGCCGTCAATCCCGGCGCCGAGCTTGGCGCCGACCGCAGCCTGTTGATCGTCGAGGACGACAAGCCCTTTCTCACCCGTCTCGCCCGCGCCATGGAAACGCGCGGCTTCGCGGTCGACACGGCCGAAACCGTCGCCGAGGCGGTCGCCAAGGCGCGCGCCAACCCGCCCGCCTATGCGGTGGTCGACATGCGGCTTGCCGACGGCAACGGGCTCGACGTGGTGGCGGCGATCCGCGAGAAGCGCGAGGATTCCCGCACCATCATCCTCACCGGCTACGGCAATATCGCCACCGCCGTGACCGCGGTGAAGCTCGGCGCCGTGGACTATCTCTCCAAGCCGGCCGATGCCGACGACATCTATGCGGCGCTGGTGAGCGGCGGGGCGGACCGCGCGCAGCCGCCCGAAAACCCGATGTCGGCCGACCGCGTGCGCTGGGAGCATATCCAGCGCGTCTACGAGATGTGCGACCGCAACGTGTCGGAGACGGCGCGCCGCCTCAACATGCACCGCCGCACCTTGCAGCGCATCCTCGCCAAGCGCGCGCCGCGCTGACCGCGCATCCGACCTTTCCGGGAGAGACGACATGACCGCAGCGAAACATATCGCGGTGCTGGGCGGCGCGGGCGGCATCGGCCGTGCGCTGGTGGCGGAATTGTCGGCTCGCGGCGACGATGTCGTGGTGCTCGACCTGCCGGTCTCGCTCGAGCGTCACCGCCCGTCCGTCGATGCGCTTCCCGTCGATATCCACTCGGAAAGCTCCATCGCAGAGGCCATGCGCACGCTGGCGGTGCGGAGCCCCTCGCTGGACGGCTTCGTCAACCTTGCCGGCTACAACAGCATGATCCAGCCGCTGGCCGAGACCGGCACGGACTATTTCGACGACATCCTGTCGGGCAATCTGCGCGGCGTGTTCCTGTCCACCAGAGCGGTGCTGCCGCTTATGACTGACAACGGCTCGATCGTCACCGTGGCGTCGGGCCTCGCGCATTACATCCGTCCCGGCCACGGTTCCTATGCGGCGGCGAAGGCCGGCGTCATCGCCATGTCGCGCACCTTCGCGCTGGAGCTCGCGCCCCGCATCCGCGTCAACATCGTCGCGCCAGGCATGGTCGACACGGCCTTCGTGCGCGGCGGAACGGGCCGTTCCGACGAGAGCGCCGAGAACCAGATGGACATGAGCCGCTACACCGCGACGATCCCCTTCGGCCGCATCGCCGAACCCGCCGACGTGGTCGGCCCGATCACTTTCCTGCTCGACGACGCCAGCAGCTACATGACCGGACAGGTGCTGTGGGTGAACGGCGGCGCCTATATGCCGTAGAAGCGAATAGTGAGTAGCGAATAGCGAATAGGGGGAAAATCAGCAGCCCCTATTCGCTATTCGCTCTCCAACGCCGGCACCCGCACGCCGGCCATTTCCGCCGCGGTGATGCGGGCGGCGCCCGAGCGGGCGATGCGCAGCATCAGCGCCTTGCGCGCATGGGCGGCGAGGCGATGTTCCGGCGCCTCGCGCATCAGTTCGGCGCCATAGCCGTCCGACAGCAGGAAGCCGCACTCCTCCGGGAAGATGTGCGCCGGCACCTCGGGATGCGTGGCGAAGAAGAAACGGTCGCAGAAGAGGCGGTATTCCGGCCACTTCCGGTCGACGCGGAAATCCTCGATCGAGGACTTGATCTCGATGATCCAGATGTCGCCGGTGCGCGTCAGCGCCACGAGGTCGGCGCGCCGCCCGGTGGGCAGGCAAAGCTCCGGCAGCACGGCCGCGCCCATCTCGATCAGCAGGCGCTGCACGCCGCGCCTGATGACGAGCGCGCGTTCGGACTGGCGGCCGTCTGCAAGCGGGTTGAGGGGAATCGGCGACACGATGGGCATGACCCATCATCGCATCATCCGTTCACGTTTTGAACCTGTTTCTGCACCCGCGCGCCGGCAATGTCGTCGAGGATCGGACAGTCGGGGCGGTCGTCGCCGTGGCAGGCGTGGATCAGCCGGTCGAGCGTGCGGCGCATGGATTCGAGCTCGGCGATCTTGGCCTCGATCGCCTCCACATGAGTGACGGCCACGGCGCGCACGTCGTGGCTGGCCCTGTGCCGGTCGCGGTAGAGCGCCATCAGGGTGCGGCAGTCGTCGATGGAGAAGCCGAGATTGCGCGCCCGCCGCAGGAAGGCGAGGCGATGGACATCGTCGTCACAATAGTCGCGATAGCCGTTGGCGCCGCGATCCGGGTCGATCAGCCCGATCTCCTCATAGTAACGGATGGTCTTGGCCGGAAGGCCGGAGCGCAGTGCTGCTTCGCCGATGTTCATGATGATGCGATGCTCCTGTGCGGTGCGATGCGGTGATGCGGTGCGATGCGGTGATGTTGCCGATTTGCCATAGTTCCGCGGCAACAATACTCCCGCACTGTGTCCGATACTTGGCATATGGGAAAAGCCCCCCAATAAGGAAAGGCGGTCAAAATGTGGCCTGATTCGGGCAGACGAAGGGCATCGATTTGATGACGATTCCGGGTATGATGCAGGGAATGCGCGTCGCGGCGGTGGTGGCCGTCGGCATGGCGCTCGCCGGTTGCACCGGCACGATGTTCACCAGCAATTATTCAAGCATACGCGATGCGGGCTATACGCTGCCCAGTGTCCCGCTCGACAAGCTGCCGAGCAAGTTTCATCGGCAGGTGGTCAAGTACGAGACCCGCGAGAAGCCGGGCACGATCATCGTCGATACGGGCGAGAAGCACCTCTATTTCGTCATGCCCGACGGCAAGGCGATGCGTTACGGCATCGGCGTCGGCCGCGAGGGTTTCACCTGGTCGGGCACCAACCGCATCACCCGCAAGGCCGAATGGCCGGGCTGGACGCCGCCGCCGCAGATGATCCGGCGCGAGGCCGCCCGCGGCGTCAAGCTGCCGGCCTACATGACTGGCGGGCCGATGAACCCGCTCGGTGCCCGCGCGCTCTATATCGGTTCCACCATCTATCGCATCCACGGCTCGCCGGAGTGGAACTCCATCGGGCGCAACGTCTCGTCCGGCTGCATCCGGATGATCAATCAGGACATCATCGACCTGTACAACCGCGCCGAGGTCGGCGCGAAGGTGATCGTGAAGTAGCGGGCCGTCCAGGCAACATGGACTACCGAAAAATGAAAAGGCCGGGTGAAAGCCCGGCCTTTTCATTCGTATAACGTATCGCCCAGAGCGGTTCAGCATTTCATGGAAACGCCGACCCGCTCTGTTTCTTTTCTAGCCGCATTTGTGCGACGCCAAGCGATTCCGCTTGGCTGAAAAATGCTCTAGGCGACCTGCTCGACATGCTGAACCTCGGGCACGAAATGGCGCAGGAGGTTCTGGATGCCGTGCTTGAGCGTGGCGGTGGAGGAGGGGCAGCCGGCGCAGGCGCCTTTCATGTGCAGGAAGACGGTGCCGTTCTCATAGCCGCGGAAGGTGATGTCGCCGCCATCCTGCGCGACTGCGGGCCGAACGCGCGTATCGAGCAGTTCCTTGATGGTGATGACGATCTCCTCGTCGTTCTTGTCGTAGAATTCCTCGCCGTCATCGGCTTCGGCGCGGCGCTCCACACTACCGGCCGCCATGGCCGGCGCGCCCGACATCAGGTGCTCCATGATGGCGCCGAGGATCGCCGGCTTGATGTGCTGCCAGTCCGGACCCTCGTCCTTGGTCACAGTGACGAAATCATAGCCGAGGAAGACGCCGGTCACGCCCGGCACGTCGAACAGGCGCGCGGCGAGCGGGGATGCATCGGCGGCGCCGGCTGGATCACGGAAATCGGCCGTGCCTTCCTCCAGCACGACCTTGCCGGGCAGGAACTTCAGCGTCGCCGGATTCGGCGTGGCTTCGGTCTGGATGAACATGCCGCTGCTCCTTTTTGGAATAATTCTAAAATAGGCTCTTTTCGCTCCCGCTTCAAGCGCGGAGATTGCCGGGCTGCTCCAGTCGATTCATCGGCTGGAAATGGCGATCGATGCGTGCCTATGCAAGACTTTCGATGTCTTCGTCGGTAAGGTTCTGCGGCACCACGGTGACGGGGATCGGGAAGGCGGCCGCCTTGCCCACGATCGAGGCCACCAGCGGTCCCGGCCCCTCCTTGGCACTGCCCGCCGCCAGCACCAGGATTGCGATGTCCTGATCTTCCTCGATCAGCTTGTGGATTTCCTCGATGCGCGCGCCCTCGCGCACCACCAGCTCCGGTTCGAGGCCGAGTTCCTCGCGCACCTTGGCGGCATGGCCGTCGAGTGCCGCGGTGGCGGTGGCGCGGGCCTCCTCGCGCATGATCTTCTCGACGCCGAGCCATTGCTGGAAATCGGCCGTCTCGATGACGAAGAGCAGGATGAGCGCCCCGCCGGTGGTGCGTGCGCGCCGCGCCGCATAGGCGACCGCGCGCTCGCATTCCGGCGTCTCGTCGATAATGGCGAGGAATTTCCGCCGGTGGCCGGCTTCCCGCATCAGGCGTCTTGAAACCATTCAACCTCCGGACTCACAGGTCCTCTGCGGCGGCAATGTCGCATCCGCTTCGCCGCCGGGCAAGCCTCGCCTAATCCTGCAGCAGGCCGACGATGCTGCGGACGGATTTCATCGTCCGCTCGGCGATGGCGCCGGCCCGCTCGCCGCCGTCCCTCAGCACGGAATCGACATAGGCATGGTCGGCCGAAATGCGCCGCATCTCGGCCGCGATCGGCGCCAGCTTCTCCACCGCCAGCTCCGCCAGCGCGGGCTTGAAGACGGAGAATTGCTGGCCGCCGAACTCGGCGATGACCTTGTCGCGGCCGATGCCGGAGAGCGCGGCATAGATGCCGACGAGGTTCGCTGCCTCGGGGCGTCCGTTCAGTCCCTCGACGTCGGACGGCAGCGGCTCGGGGTCCGTCTTGGCCCGCTTGATCTTCTTCGAGATGGCATCGGCGTCGTCGGTGAGGTTGATGCGCGACAGGTCCGACGGGTCGGACTTCGACATCTTCTTCGTGCCGTCGCGCAGGCTCATCACGCGCGTCGCCGGCCCCTCGATCAGCGGCTCGGTGAGCGGGAAGAAGGCGTTGACATGCTCGTCGCCCATCATGGTATCGACGCCGAGGTTCAATTCCCCGATGCGTTGCGAAAAATCATTGTTGAACTTGATGGCGATGTCGCGCGTCAGCTCCAGATGCTGCTTCTGGTCCTCGCCCACCGGCACATGGGTGGCGCGGTAGACGAGGATGTCGGCGGCCATGAGCGAGGGATAGGCGAGCAGGCCGAGCGAGGCGTTCTCGCGGTCCTTGCCGGCCTTGTCCTTGAACTGCGTCATGCGGTTCATCCAGCCGATGCGGGCGACGCAGTTGAAGATCCAGGCGAGCTCGGCATGCTGCGGCACCCGGCTCTGGTTGAAGACGATGTGCTTCTTCGGGTCGATGCCGGAGGCGAGGAAGGCGGCGGTGATGGCGCGCGTCTGGCCTTCCAGGTCCTTGTGCACGAGCTGGGCGGTGATGGAATGCAGGTCCACGACGCAATAGATGCAGTCGTGCCGCTCCTGCAGCGCGACGAAATTGCGGATCGCGCCGAGATAGTTGCCGAGATGGAGATTGCCGGTCGGCTGGACGCCGGAGAAGACGAGGGGCTTGAACGCGCTCATGGCATGTTTCCGAGGCTGGTGGAGGGCCGCTTGGCGGGGTCTGGATGCGCCGCGCTTATGGCGGAAGGCGCGGATGGGATCAAGTGGGTGGGATGTTGATCCTTATAACGTTATGCGTTATATCCTAACTCGGGGCAGCTACCCGATAAGGTTCAGTATCCAGTGGGAGCATAGGATGCCGAAGCCGTTGAATACCCCCGATGATACATTGCTTCACAATCCGCATGCCGGCGAGATTCTCAAGGAGGAATTCCTTGATCCTTTGGGCATGAGCCAGAACGCACTGGCCCGCGCGATTGGCGTACCTCCGCGGCGCATAAATGAGATCGTTTTAGGCAAGCGGGCCGTCACGGCCGATACGGATTTGCGTCTCGCGCGCTATTTCAACATGTCCGAAGGGTTCTTTCTCGGTCTTCAGGCCAGTTACGACCTGATGGAGCGCAAGCGCGCGCTGGGCGATGCGCTGGACAGGATCACGCCGCGCGCGGCGGCCTGATCGCTCAGTCGTCCACCGGCGCGGGCTGCGCCTTTCCGGAGCGGCGCAGGTTGCGCTTGAGCATGCCGAGGCTCGCGCCGCCGATCGCGAAGGCGATGACGAAATAGACGAGCGCGCCGATGACGACCAGCGCCGCCAGCGCCAGAGCCTGGGTCGCGAACGGCGTCGTGGACTGGAGATAGGGCGCCGTCCACTCATAATGGATGAAAAGCAGGATGCCGCCCATGGCGACGGCTGCCAGCAGAAGCCGCGGCACGCGGGTCAGCAGCTGGCGGTCGAGCTGCCAGTGGCCGCGCCTGTACAGGGCGGTGAAGAGCATCGCGGCGTTCACCCATGCCGCGACCGCCGATGCGGTGGCGATGCCGGTGACGCCGATGCGCGGAAACAGCGTCAGCGCCAGCGCGATGTTGATCGCCACCGAGATGGCCGCGAAGATCATCGGGGTGCGCGTATCCTCGCGGGCGAAATAGCCCGGCGTGAACGCCTTGATCAGCACGAAGGCCGGCAGGCCGGCGCCGAAGATGGCGAGCACGGCGGCGACCGTCGGCGTGCCGTTGGTAGCCGCGAATTCGCCGCGCTCATAGAGCACGCGCACGATCGGCTCGGCGATCACCATCAGCGCCGCCGCCGAGGGCAGGGTGAAGAACAGCGAGAACTCGACCGAGCGGTTCTGGAGACTGGCGGATTCCGCATCGTCGCCGGCCTTCAGCGCGCGCGCCAGCTCCGGCAGCAGCACGATCGACACCGCGATGCCGATCACGCCCAGCGGCAGCTGGTAGACCCGGTCCGCATAGGCGAGCGCTGACACCGCGCTTTCCTGCATGGAGGCGATGGCGGTGCCGACGAGCTGGTTGATCTGGGTGATGCCGCCGGTGATGGCGGCAGGCAGCGCAAGCCAGAGCAGGCGGCGCACATTCGGCGTGAAGCGAGGCCGTCCCAGCCCGATAGAGATGCCGGCCTGCCGCGCAGCAAACCAGACGATGGCGAGCTGGACGAGGCCGGAGACGAATACGCCCCAGGCGAGCGCACGGCCGAGCTGCTCGCCCGGCAGGCCGGCCTGCCAGGAATAGGCCAGAACGCCGATCAGGATGATGTTGAGGAACACCGGCGCGATCGCCGCGGCGAAGTAGCGCCGCAGCGCGTTCAGCATGCCGCCCATCATCGCCGCCAGCGACATGAAGGCGAGATAGGGGAACATGATCGTGGCGAGGCGCACCGTCAGCGCATATTTGTCGGCGTCTTCGGCGAAGCCGGGCGCCACGATGGTCGCCACCAGCACCGGCATGGCGAGCTCCATCAGGATGGTCAGCACGATCAGCACGGTGAAGAGGACGCCGAACACCTCCTCGGCGAAGCGCCGCGCCCCCTGCACGCCGCCGGCCTCGATCTCCTTGGCGAAGAGCGGCACGAAGGCGGCGTTGAAGGCGCCCTCGGCGAAGAGGCGGCGGAAGGTGTTGGGGAACTGGAAGGCGGCGTTGAACGCGTCCGCAACCGGCCCGACGCCGAGCGCGGCGGCCATGAGCATTTCGCGCACGAAGCCGAGCAGGCGGCTGCTCAGCGTCCCCGAGCCGACCGTGGCGAACTTGCGCAGCAGGCTCATTGCAAAAGAGCCGCCGCTTTTGGCGCCGGTACCGGCGAAGGCTCCTCCTCGCGGCCCTCCAGCACGCCGATGAGACGCTGGCGGATACGGTCCATGCGCTGCGTGTTCTCTACCTTCTGCCCCGTCAGGTCGGTGACGTAGAACGTATCCACCACCTTCTCGCCGAAGGTGGTGATATGGGCCGAGGCGATGTCGAGCGACAGGTCGGAGAGCGCGCCGGTGATCTCGGAAAGCAGCCCCGGCCGGTCGAGCCCGGCGATCTCGATCACCGAGAAGCGGTTGGAGAGCGTGTTGCCGATATCCACGCGCGGTTCGATGCTGAACGCCCCGGCGCCGCGCCTGGGCTTCGTGCGCTGGGCGATCATCTCCGGCAGCCGGTTGCGGCCCGCCAGCACGTCCTCGATCAGCCTGCCCACCCGCGAGGCGCGGCGGCGTTCGTCCTCGTCATGCTCGAACTCGCGGCTGATCAGAATCGTGTCCAGCGCCCGCCCGTCCGAGGTGGTGAAGATCTGCGCGTCGACGATATTGGCGCCGGCGGCGGCGCAGGCGCCGGCGATGACGGAAAGAAGGCGCGGATGATCCGGCGCCAGAACCGTGATCTCGGTCACCGCCTCGAAGGTGAGCGGGCGCACCATGGTGGCAAGCTGGACACGGCGCGTATCCGCATCGCGGATGAAATCGGCATGGCGGCGCTGGTCGGCCTTGTCGACCGTCAGCAGGTAGTTGTCGTAGTGGAGCCGCAGATAGCGGCTGCGCTCGCGCTCCGGCCAGTCGGCCAACGCCTGGGCGAGCTGCGTGCGCGCCGCCTCGGTGCGCTGGGCGCGCGAGACCTCCGAGAAACCGCCGGTCAGCAGCAGCTCGGTCTCGTAATAGAGGGTCCGCAGGAGCTGCCCCTTCCAGCCGTTCCACACGCCCGGCCCGACGCCGCGTATGTCGCAGACGGTCAGGATCAGCAGCATCTTGAGCCGCTCGACCGACTGCACGACATGGGCGAAGTCGTCGATCGTCTTGCGGTCGTTGAGGTCGCGCGTCTGCGCCGTCATCGACATCAGGAGGTGCTGCTCGACCAGCCAGGCGACGAGGTCGGTCTCCTCCGCGCTCAGGCCCATATGCGGGCAGATCCGCCGCGCGATGCGCGCGCCTGCCTCCGAATGGTCGTCCGGCCGGCCCTTGGCGATGTCGTGCAGCAGCACCGCCACGTAGAGCACGTCGCGCTTGCTCCTGAGGCCGGGCATCAGCGAATGCGACAGCGGATGGATCTTCTCGCCCTCGCCGCGCTCCAGTTCCGAAAGCACGCCGATGCAGCGCAGCAGGTGCTCGTCCACCGTGTAGTGATGATACATGTTGAACTGCATCATCGCGACGATGCGGCCGAAATCCGGGATCAGTTTTCCCAGCACCCCGGCCTCGTTCATCCGCCGCAGGTTCAGCTCCGGGTTCCGCTCGGAGGTGAGCAGGTCCATGAAAAGCCGGTTGGCTTCCCGGTTGCGCCGCAGGTTCCGGTCGATCAGCTTGAGCGAGCGGGTGACGAGCTGCATCGCGTCCGGATGGTATTCGAGCCCGTGCCTGTCGGCGAACCAGAACAGCCGCAGCAGATTGACCGGATCGCGCACGAAGACCTGATCGTCGGCAACGTTGATGCGGTGGTTGTCGACGATGAAGTCGGAGGTGCCGGCCAGCTTGCGCCGCCGCCGCGAGAAGCCGCTGAGCAGCCGGTTGAAGCCCGGCACCTGCTTGGCCTGTTCCTCCTCCAGCTCGGCGCAGAAGATGCGCGTCAGGTCGCCGACCGTCTTGGCCGTCAGGAAATAGTGCTTCATGAAGCGCTCGACTGCCGACAGGCCGGGATGGCTCGTATAGCCCAGCCGCTCCGCGATATCGCGCTGGATGTCGAAGTGCAGCCGCTCCTCGGCGCGGCGGGTCAGGAAATGCATGTGGCAGCGCACGGCCCAGAGGAAATCCTCCGCCTTGCGGAACTGGAGATATTCGCGCCGCGTGAAGACGCCCTTCTCCACCAGCTCCTTGCCGCTGCGCACGCGATAGACATATTTGGCGATCCAGAACAGCGTGTGCAGGTCGCGCAGGCCGCCCTTGCCGTCCTTGACGTTGGGCTCGACCAGATAGCGGCTTTCGCCCGCCTTGCGGTGGCGCTCGTCGCGCTCGGCGAGCTTGGCCTGCACGAAATCCGCGCCGGTGGCCTGCACGACCTCCTGGTCGAAGCGCTGCATCAGCTCCGCGAACAGCGCCTCGTCGCCGAGGATGAAGCGCGCCTCCAGGATCGAGGTGCGGATCGTCATGTCCTGGCGCGACAGCCGCACGCATTCGTCGATGTTGCGCGTCGCGTGGCCGACCTTCAGGCCGAGGTCCCACAGGATGTAGAGCATGTATTCGACGATCTGCTCGCTCCACGGCGTCTGCTTGTAGGGCAGCACGAAGAGCAGGTCGATGTCGGAGCCCGGCGCCAGCGTGCCGCGCCCGTAGCCGCCGACCGCCACCACCGCCATGCGCTCGCCCGAGGAGCGGTTGTTGGAGCGGTAGACGTGATCGACGGCGAAGCGATAGAGGGAGCGGACGATCTCGTCCATGAGATGCGAGAGGCGGGCCGCGCAGGCCGTGCCGCCGCCGTCCTGCGCCAGCAGTTCCTCGGCGCGCGCCTGGCCGGCGCGCAGTGCGGCCTTGAGCAGCCCGACCACCTCGGTCCGCACTTCCGGCGACGATCCGTCGCCGCCGCGGCTCCAGGTCAGCGCGTCCAGCGCCTCCCGGAGCGCTTCACCGTCGACGATCTCATCGAGTCTGAGAGGGATTCTGGCCATGCGCGCGAAGGTTCGATCGGACGAGGTCTATAAACCGTTTCGCCGCGATTGCCTATGGCGGTACGGATCGCGGGTCAGGACGCTTCGCGCCAGCGGCGCGACGTCACGAACTGCCCGAGATCTTCCGCGGCCATGGGCCGCGCGAAGGCGTAGCCCTGCAATGCCTGGCAACCCAGCCGCGTCAGGATGCGGACATGCTCCATTGTCTCGACGCCCTCGGCCAGCACCTCGATGCCGAGCGACCTGCCGATCTCGACGATGGAGCCGACGAGCTGGCGCTGGGCCGGCGAGCGGACGATCGGCATGATGAGCTCGCGGGCGATCTTGAGCCGGCGCGGCTTCAGCTTGAGCAGGCCGACGATCGAGGCGTAGCCGGTGCCGAAATCGTCGATCTCGATGTCGATACCCTGGTCCTTGATGCGTTCGACGTTCCAGACGGCCAGCTCGTCCTGCTCGTCGAGGAAGATGGATTCGACCAGCTCGAAGGACACAGTGCCGGGCTCGATGTCGAGCGCCACGATCTGCTTGACGAGCTCCTCGTCCTGCAGGCGCCGCGCCGACACGTTGACCGACACTTTCGGTATTGCGAGCCCGTCCTTCTTCCATTGCGCCATGTCCCGAAGCGCCGTCTCCAGCACGATCCGGTCGATGGTCGAGACGACGTTGAGCTCCTCTGCGACCTTCATGAACACCGCCGGCGCAAGCAGGCCCTCCGTCGGATGCTGCCATCGCACCAGCGCCTCGACGCCGATGACCTCCAGCCCTTCGGTGCTGAATTGCGGCTGGTAGTGGACGATGAACTCGTCGTTCTCGAGGCCCGCCAGAATGTCGTCGGCGACGCGCTTCGTGTTGACGATCTCCGCCTGCAGCGCCTCGTTGAAGAACTGGTAGCGGTTGCGGCCGAGGCTCTTGGCCCGATAGAGCGCGATGTCGGCATTGATCAGCAGGCGGGTGGAATCCGATAGCGTGTCATTGTCGCTCGCAATGCCGATCGAGACGCCGAAGCGGCATTCATGGCCTTCATGCTGCATCGGCCTGCGCATATGCGTCAGGATCTCTTCGGCAAGGCGCGCCAGCGTCCTTGCGCGCGGCTCGGCGGTATCGGTCGGCCGGCGAAGCAGGACGATGAACTCGTCCCCGCCGGCGCGCGCCACGAAATCGCCCTGGGGCACCACCTCGCGCAGCACGTTGGCGACATGGCGCAAGAGCGCGTCGCCCGCCGCGTGGCCCAGCGTGTCGTTGATCTGCTTGAAGCGGTCCAGGTCGATGTGCAGCAGCGCGGCATGCTGCTCGCCGCGTTCGAAGAGCACGGCGTGCTCGGCCAGCACCTCGTCGAGGAAGCGGCGGTTGGGCAGGCCGGTCAGGGAATCGTGGAGGGCATTGTATTCGATGCGCGCCTTCGCCGCTTCCAGCTCGGCATTGCGCGCCTCGGTCAGCAGGTTGGCGCGGCGCAGGTCCTCCGCGCGCGTGACGTCGGCCGAGACGTCCCAGTCCACGCCGATCATGCGCGCGGTCTCGTCGACGTCGCGATAGAGCGTCCCGAGCGAGCGGATGTGCCGCACCTCGCCATTGTCCAGCGCCAGCCTGAACTGGGAGCGGTAGACGCCGGTCTCCTTCATCGCGTCGTGGAATTCCTGAGCGGCCCGCACCGCATCCTCCGGATGCACCCGGCGCAGCCAGTGCGATATGTCGCGCGGACTCTTGTCGCGCGGATAGCCGTACAGCTCGTGCATCCGGTCGTCCCAGAGCAGGGACCCGCTGTCCAGATCCATCTCCCAGACGGCCACCTCGGACGTATCGAGCGCCAGGCGCAGCCGGTGCGAAAGCCGCTCGAGCTGCTTCTCGCGGTTGCGCAGCGTGCTGATATAGCGGTGGCGCTCGGCGATCAGCCGGCCGGTGAGGATGGTCGGCACCAGGATCAATGCGCCGGCGATGCCCATCAGAATGCGCAGCATCCAGGTGTTCGGCGGGTTGCCCGCCCAGCCGCCGCGCGGTATCGCCGCGATCTGCCATTGCCCGGACGGCAGGATGATGTCGGCCGTCACCGGGTTCTGCGCCAGCAGTTCCGCATTGCCGTAGAAGACCGAGCCGTCGCCGCGGCCGTCCCGGCCCGAAAGCGTGATCTCGATCGGAAGATCCGGATCGTAGAGGCCGCTGTCGCGGTAGAGCCGGTCGACATCCACCACCGCCGAGACGATGCCCCAAAACCGCTGCTCGCCCGCCGCGTCCTGATAGGTCACCGGGAAGCGGCCGATGAAGCCCTGCCCGCCCTGGACGAGGGCGAACGGCCCCGCCAGGACGAGCTGGCCGGTGTCGCGGGCACGCAGCGCCGAGCCGCGCTGCTCCGCATTGCGGGTGTAGTCCAGCCCCAGCGCGCTTTCGTTCCGCTCCAGCGGATAGACGAGCGTGACGATCAGGTTGGGCGCGGCGGCGATGTTGCGGATCTGCGAGCCCTTGTCCAGCAGCGCGCCGGCCAGCTTGCCGAACCGCTCCTGGTTCATTTGCGGCTCGGTCGAGAGCGTCGCGACGAGGCCGCGCACGAGCTGGATATTGCCGTTGATATTGCCTTCGAGCTTTGCCCGCAGCACGCTCACGCGCGTCACCACATCGGCGCGGCGCTGTTCGTCATAGGCGCGGCGGTTCTGGTATTCGGCGAAGATTCCGGCGGCCAGCACGACGAGCAGCGCGATGCAGACCGGGATCACGGTCGTTCGCAGAAGTGTCCAGCCCGTGCTGGGGTCCGGTTTGCGATGGCCCACGCTCGCTGCCTGCTTCGCCCGGTTGGTTCCACAGAACTGTAACAGACAGTGCTTAAATTAGCATTGATTCCCGGATGAAAAGGCGCGCGGTTCACGCAGAGCCGGTCATTCCCTTGAGCCTGTAGAGCGCATCGAGCGCTTCCCGCGGCGTCATCTCGTCGGGATGGAGCGCCGCGACGGCCGCCGAAAGCGCATCGGAGGTCGCCCTGGGCGCCTCGCGCCGGGCTGCCGCCGAGAACAGCGGCAGGTCGTCGATCAGCGTCGCCGGCTTGCCGGAGATCTGCCCTTCCTCCAGCCGGTGAAGCACGGCGCGGGCGCGCTCCACGACGCTTTCCGGCAGGCCCGCGAGCTTGGCCACCTGCACGCCGTAGGAGCGGTCGGCAGCACCCTTGCCCACCTCGTGCAGGAACACGACCTCGCCGTTCCATTCCTTGACGCGCATCGTCACATTGGCGAGGCGCGGCAGCTTCTCGGCCAGGGCGGTCATCTCGTGGAAATGGGTGGCGAAGATGGTCCGGCAGCGGTTCTTCTCATGCAGGTGCTCCACCGTCGCCCAGGCGATCGACAGGCCGTCGAAGGTGGCGGTGCCGCGCCCGATCTCGTCGAGGATCACCAGCGCGCGCTCGCCGGCCTGGTTGAGGATCGCTGCCGTCTCCACCATCTCGACCATGAAGGTCGAACGGCCGCGCGCCAGGTCGTCCGATGCGCCGACGCGGGAAAACAGCCGGTCCACCACGCCGATATGGGCGCTGCGCGCCGGCACGAAGGAGCCGGCCTGCGCCAGCACCGCGATCAGCGCGTTCTGGCGCAGGAAGGTGGACTTGCCGCCCATGTTCGGGCCGGTGAGCAGCCAGATCGCCCCGGCGCCCTGTCCCTCCTCGGGCGAGAGGTCGCAATCATTGGCCACGAACGGGTCGCCGAGCTGCTGGCGCAGCGCCTGTTCCACGACGGGATGGCGCCCGCCCGCGATGCGGAAGACGAGGCTGTCGTCCACCACCGGGCGGCAATAATCCTCGCCCGCCGCGAGCTGCGCCAAGGCGCCGGCGACGTCGATCTCGGCAAGTGCGGCCGCTGCATTGCGTATGGCGTCGGCCTCCGCCACCACCTCGGTCACCAGCCGGTCGAAGACCGACAGTTCGATCTGCAAGGCGCGGTCGGCGGCGTTGGCGATGCGGCTTTCGAGATCCGCCAGCTCGGTCGTGGTGAAGCGCATGGCGCTCGCCATGGTCTGGCGGTGGATGAAGCGTCCGCGGGCGGCGTCCGAGCCGGTCAGCGCGCCGGCATTGTTCGCCGTCACCTCGATATAGTAGCCCAGCACATTGTTGTGCCTGATCTTCAGCGAGCGGATGCCGGTCTCGTCGGCCAGCGCCCGCTCCATGGCGGCGATCACCCGGCGCGATTCGTCGCGCAGCGACCGCATCTCGTCGAGCTCCGCATCATATCCGGCGCGTACGAAACCGCCGTCGCGCCTGAGCAGCGGAAGGTCGTCGGCCAGCGCCCGCGCCAGATGGCCGGCCAACTGCGCCGGCACCGCCGCCAGCCGGTCGCACGCGTCCTGCAACTGTTCGGGAAGTGCGGCTCCCGAAAGCAGGCCGGCGAGCTGCGTCGCGGCCTCGAAGCCGGCCGCCAGCGCGCCGAGGTCGCGCGGGCCGCCGCGCCCCAGCGCCAGCCGCGACAGCGAGCGCGGCATGTCGGGCGCGCCGCGCAGCGCGAGCCGCAGCGCCTCGCAAAGCCGCGTCTCCTCACGCAGGAAGGACACGCAGTCGAGCCGCCGGCCGATCTCGGCCGGGTCGGTCAGCGGCGATGTCAGCCGGTCGGCGAGCAGCCGGCCGCCGCCGCCGGTCACCGTGCGGTCGACGGCGCGCAGCAGCGACCCCTCGCGCTGGCCAGACATGGTGCGCAGGAGTTCGAGGCTGGCGCGGGTGGCCGGATCGATGAAGAGCGAGCCGCCGCCGGCGTCGCGCTCCGGCCGCGCCAGCGGCGGCCGCCCGTCCTTCTGGGTCTTCTCCACATAGGCAATGGCGCCGGCGATGGCCGACAGCTCGGCGCGGCCGAAGCGGCCGAAGCCGTCCACCGTCGCCACGTCGTAGAAGCGCGCGATGCGCGCCGCCGCAGCGGTCGAATCGAACAGCGCCGCCGGCAGCGGCACCACCGGGCGCCGCAACTGGTCGATGATCGGCCGAAGGGTGTCGTCCTGCCATGCGGCATCCGAAAGGACCAGCTCGCGCGGATCGATGCGCAGCATGTCGGCCAGCAGCCGGTCGGGCGCGGTCTCCGCGACGCGGAACGTGCCGGTGGAGATGTCGAGCCAGGCCAGCGCGCAGCTCGCGCCGTCGCTGCCCTTCACCCGCCCGAGCGCCATCAGATAGTTGGACTGCGACGGTTCGAGCAGCTTCTCCTCGGTGATCGTGCCCGGCGTCACCAGGCGGACCACGTCGCGGCGCACGACCGATTTCGAGCCCCTCTTTCGCGCTTCGGCAGGATCCTCGATCTGCTCGCACACGGCGACCCGGTGGCCGGCGACGATCAGCTTCTGGAGATAGTCGTCCGCCGCATGCACCGGCACGCCGCACATGGGGATGTCCTCGCCCTGATGCCTGCCGCGCCGCGTCAGCGTGATGCCCAGCGTCCGCGACGCCACCTCGGCATCGTGGAAGAACAGTTCGTAGAAATCGCCCATGCGGTAGAACAGCAGCGAGTCGGCATTGGCCGCCTTGATCTCGATATACTGCTCCATCATCGGCGTCGCGCCATCGGCCGATGGAACGGTTGCGGTGGCGGCTCGGTTCGGCGTCTCGTCGTTCAACGGTTCGTTCCAAAATTGTTGCGCTGGACTACAGCAATTCCTGCTTGGCGCTTTACCGGGGCGAAGTGTAGCCTTAATGCCGACGGCTCCACAAACCTCCACAAGAAGCAAGTCCGTCAAAGGGGAAGGGACGAACACCGCATGCCTGTACGCGACAGCAAGGACCCGTCGGGACCATCCATCAGCGACGACGAGGCTCTCGAATTTCACGCCACGGGGCGTCCGGGCAAGCTCGAGATCAACCCGACCAAGCCGATGGCGACGCAGCGCGACCTGTCGCTGGCCTATTCGCCCGGCGTGGCGGTTCCGGTGAAGGCGATCGCGGAGGACCCGTCCCGCGCCTTCGACTACACCACGCGCGGCAACATGGTGGCCGTCATCACCAACGGCACGGCGATCCTCGGCCTCGGCAATCTGGGCGCGCTCGCCGCCAAGCCGGTGATGGAGGGCAAGTCGGTCCTTTTCAAGCGCTTCGCCGATGTCGATTCGATCGACCTCGAGGTCGATACGGAAGATGCCGACGCGTTCATCAACTGCGTCAAGCTGCTCGGCCCCTCCTTCGGCGGCATCAACCTGGAGGACATCAAGGCGCCGGAATGCTTCATCATCGAGAGCCGCCTGCGCGAGCTGATGGACATTCCGGTCTTCCATGACGACCAGCATGGCACCGCCATCATCGCCGCCGCCGGACTGATCAACGCGCTCGCCGTGACCGGGCGCGCCATGGCCACGACGCGGCTCGTCTGCAACGGCGCAGGCTCCGCCGGCATCGCCTGCATCGAGCTCGTCAAGGCGATGGGCTTCCGGCCCGAAAACGTCATCCTGTGCGACACCAAGGGCGTGGTCTACAAAGGCCGCGCCGAGGGCATGAACCAGTGGAAGTCCGCCCACGCGGTCGAGACGGACAAGCGCACGCTGGCGGAGGCGATGGACGGCGCCGACGTGGTGTTCGGCCTGTCGGCCAAGGGCGCCTTCACCACGGCCATGATCCAGTCCATGGCGAAGAACCCGATCATCTTCGCCATGGCCAATCCCGACCCCGAGATCACCCCGGAGGAGGTGGCGGAGATCCGCACCGACGCCATCATGGCGACCGGCCGCTCGGACTATCCGAACCAGGTCAACAACGTGCTGGGCTTCCCCTACATCTTCCGCGGCGCGCTGGATGTGCGCGCCACCACCATCAACGACGATATGAAGGTGGCCGCCGCGCATGCGCTGGCCGCGCTGGCGCGCGAGGACGTGCCCGACGACGTCGCCGCCGCCTATCAGGGCAACCGGCCGAAATTCGGCCCGAACTACATCATCCCGGTGCCGTTCGACCCGCGCCTCATCTCGGCGATCCCGTCCGCCGTGGCGCGCGCGGCGATGGATTCGGGCGTGGCCCGCCGGCCCATCCTCGACATGGAGAAGTACCAGCAGGAGCTCTCCGCCCGGCGCGACCCGATCGCCTCCACCCTCCAGCGCATCTATGACCGCGTGCGGCGCAAGCCGCAGCGCGTCGTCTTCGCCGAGGGCGAGGAGGAGCAGGTCATGCGCGCCGCCGTCTCCTATGTGAACCAGAAGCTGGGCACCGCGATCCTCGTCGGCCGCGACGACGTGATCCGCGAGAATGCGAAGCTCGCCGGGGTCGACCTGTCCAAGCCCGGCATCGAGATCATCAATGCGCGCCTGTCGCGCCGCAATGCGATCTATGCCGACTATCTGTATGAGCGCATGCAGCGAAAGGGCTTCCTGCTGCGCGACTGCCAGCGGCTGATCAACAACGACCGCAACCATTTCGCCGCCTGCATGCTGGCGCTCGGCGATGCCGACGCGGTGGTGACGGGCGTGACGCGCAACTATTCCACCGCGCTGGAGGATGTCCGTCGCGTCATCGACGCCAAGCCGGGCCACCGCGTCATCGGCGCCTCGATCGCGCTGTGCCGCGGCCGCACCGTCATCGTCGCCGACACGGCCGTTCATGACATGCCGGATTCGGACGAGATCGCCGACATTGCCGAGGAAGCCGCCGGCTTCGCGCGGCGCATGGGCTACGAGCCGCGCGTGGCGATGCTGGCCTATTCGACCTTCGGCCATCCTGCCGGCGAGCGCTCCGAGCGGGTGCAGGAGGCGGTGAAGATCCTCGACAAGCGCCGCGTCGATTTCGAATATGACGGCGAGATGGCCGCCGACGTGGCGCTCAATCCGCGCCTGATGCAGCAATATCCGTTCTGCCGCCTTTCCGGCCCGGCCAATGTGCTGGTCATGCCGGCCTTCCACTCCGCGTCGATCTCGACGCGGATGCTGCAGGAGCTGGGCGGCTCGACGGTGATCGGCCCGCTGCTGGTCGGCCTCAACAAGCCGGTGCAGATCGTCTCGCTCAACGCCAAGGACAGCGACATCGTCAACATGGCCGTGATCGCCGCCTACAATTCGGCCTCCTGACGGGCGCTCAGCCGATCAGGTTCCGGATACGCTCGGGCAAAGCGAGGAACGGCCGCCTCAACAGGCGGCGAAGCGGGGCCGGCACGAGCCGCAGGACGAGCGGCCGTCTATGCGGCGGCGCGCCGACCGGGACGGGCCGCAGCGCCGCCGGCGCCGGGAACGGCTCTCCGCTCTCATGCGCCAGCCTTGCCGCCTGCGCGAGCGCGCCCGAATGGACGATGAAGGTCGTCGGGCTTTGCAGGGCGCGCAGCACCATGTCGGTCTGCGGGTCGTACAGGTCCGCATTGCCGGCGACGTTGACGATATAATCCGTGTAGCGGAACAGATGTGCGTGGCCGCGCCAGAAGTCCCAGACGGCATTGTTCTCCAGATCGCTGCGCATGCCCTGCTGGAGGTAGTCCAGGACGAAATCATAGGCCGCGCGCGGGTTGCGCTTGCGGACGATCTCCTGCAGCGTCGGCCTCCAGACGCCTTCGAGGAAGCTCCGGAAGGCCGGGTCGCCGCAGGCATAGATCGCATTGCCGTTGATGTGCCTGCCGATCTCTCTCGCCAGCCGGTCCTTGCCGCGATAGGCGCTGCCGGCGACCCAGAACGTATCGGGGCCAGCGACCATGCCTTGCAGATGCGTCAGCCATCCGGCGCGGACCGGCACGCAGTCCGCCTCCATCAGGAAGGCGTAGCGCCCGAAGCCGCGCGCGAGCGCCATGGCGCCGAAGAAGAGGTTGTTCGGCCCCGCCTTGTAGCCGTGCTCGGAATGGGTGATCTCGTGGCTGCGCACATAGGCGTCCTGCGCGCCTTCAAGATCGAGATAGGCGATCTCCAGCCGCGCGAAGGCATGCCGCACCGGCAGCCGCGCGAATGCCGCCTCGATGCGGGCAGCATGTTCCTTCGCGCCCGCATTGTTGAAGACGAGGGCCAGCACCGGCTTCTCGTCAGGTTCCGCGACGAAGGGCGCATAGGACTGATCCGACCAGAGATGGAGATTGGCGACGATCTGCGCGGCGTCGCCCTGCGTGCAGGGCACGATGACGGCGCCGAGGCACGGCCGTGCCTCGCCTGGCACAAGAAGCGCCTCGATCTCGGCCAGCGGAAACACGGCCTTCTCCGCCAGCAGGGAGGCGGGGTTCGTATTGACCACCTCCGCGGCCACGTCGTTGGCCGCGAAATCGTCCCGTACCAGCTCGAAGGCGCGCAGGTGCAGCCCGCCCGCATGGACGGCCGGGTTGGGAATGTTGAAGCGGTCGCCTTCCTGCTGGTAGCCGTCGAAAAAGTAATTGGGATTGGAAGCGGGCGTCTCGGCCATGACGAGTCCGACGCCTTCCGTCCCCCGCGCCTCGGGCAGCACCTCCACATAGCGCAGGTCGATGCCGAGCAGCGCGATGCGGTCAAAGCCCTTGTAGGCCATGTAGCGGACCGCATAGGCGCCCGTGGTCACCTTCTCGGTGTCGCTGGTGCGGAAGGCGGGATGTTCCTGGAAAGCCAGCCCCATGCGCCGGCCCCGCGCATGATGCCAGTAGGGTGACACCTGGTCGAAGGACAGGAAGGCGGGGTTGCCGATCCTTTCCGGATGAAGTTCGAAAAAGCGCCCGTGAAGGAAAAAGCTGCCGACGCGCCCTTCGTCATAGAGCCGGTCGATCTCCGCGTGATGCGTCTCGATCATCTGGTCGTCGAGGCAGCAGTAATAATGCGGATACCAGCCGATCTCCCGCCAGAAGCGGTAGGCCGCATTCATGCCGAGCGCGTTGCGCGCATCGATCCGGGTCAGATCGAAGCCGCGCAACGACGGTCCGTTGCCGATGACGAAACACGTATCCGACATGCACCTTCCCTGCCGACGTCAGGCCGCCTGCATAGCGCGAAGCCATTCAGGGTTACGGATTGGACACTTCAGACAATATGAGCGATCAGCGCTTTATCGGACACGCCCACGCACGGCACCGGACAGACGATGAAAAATATTCCCGAATATATTTCGCGGCGCCGGGATTGCTTGCGGCTTGATCTGCTTTGGCTCTCGCTTCGCCTCTATCTTTACGATCTGGACTCGGACCGGCTCACCGGTGGCGCTTGCGATTTGAACGCGGCAGGCAGCGTGTTTGAGCATGAAAGTATGTTCGAGCGAGAATGACTGTTCCCGGGCGGACAGGGTAAGGGTCGGGAAGGGCGACGATTCATACTTGCTGGTCGAATCGTGACGCGCAAGACCGGCACGAATGGTTGTCGGAGAGTCCACCAGAATGGTAACGTTGGCGGTAATGTGGTCACCTGGGTTGATCGCTCCCGCCAATACACTCTTGAGGTTATTCGAATCCGGTGCACCAGCAATCACATGGATGTCTCCTTCACGTCGGACATCGCCTGTGGGCACGAAATGCGAGAATCTCAGAATATTATCGCTGTCTGCCGGAAGTGCGTGATGGGGCAAGGTCACAGGATGCGGCTTGACCTGCGCAGAAGTGGCCTGCGGCTTGGCCGGTCGTTTCTCTCGCCTAGCCTCAACTTTCACCATCTCGACCCGGACCGGCTCACCGGTGGCGCTTGCGATTTGAACGCGGCAGGCAGCGTGTTTGAGCATGAAAGTATGTTCGAGCGAAAATGACTGTTCTCCGGCGGACAGGTTGAGGGTCAAGAAGGGCGACGATTCATACTTGCTGGTCGAATCGTGACGCGCAAGACCAGCACGAATGGTTGTCGGAGAGTCTACCAGAATGGTAACGCTGGCGGTAATGTGATCACCTGGGTTGATTGCTCCTGCCAATACACTCTTGAGGTTATTCGAATCCGGTGCACCAGCAATCACATGGATGTCGCCTTCACGTCGGACATCGCCTGTGGGCACGAAATGCGAGAATCTCAAGGTATCTTCGCTGCCTGCCAGCGCCACCTGTCGGGGTATGCGTACCGGGCGTAACTTGGTCGGAACAGGAATTGCATCACCGGCATCAACCGTCTGCTTAATTGCAAGAGCGAGCGGCGCAGAATGGACAATGAAAGTTGTCTCACTTCTCAGTGCACGCAAAACCATATCAGGTCGTGGACTGTTGAGGTCAGCATTGCCGGAGATGTTGACAATATAGTCCGTATAACGGAAGAGATGCGCGTGATCGCGCCAGAAGTCCCATGGCGCATTCTTTTCTACATCGCTGCGCATCTCCTGCTGGAGATAGTCAAGCACGAAATCATACGCTGCACGAGGATTATCGCTACGAACTATCTTCTGCAGTGCCGGCTTCCAAACGTTCTCCAAGAAGCTTTGAAAAGCGGGATCGCCACATGCATAAATTGCATTGCCGTTAATGTGCCGGGCGATCTCTCTTCCGATCTGATCCTGTCCGCGATAAGCGCTGCCTGCAACCCAGAACGTGTCTGGGGTCTCCACAATGGCCTGTAACCGCCGAAGCCATCCGGGACGCACAGGCACGCAGTCTGATTCCATCATGAATGAGTAGCGCCCGAACCTGCGAGCATGCGCGATGGCACCGAAGAACAGGTTGTTTGGCCCCGCTTTATAGCCATGGGGAGAATCAGTGACCTTGTGACTGCGAACATACGCATCTCGTGTGCCCCTCAGGTCGAGGAAGGTGATCTCCAGCCGTGCAAAAGCATTCCTCACCGGTAAACTGGCGAATGCTTTCTCGATACGCTTTATCTGCTTTCGGGCATTAGAATTGTTGAAGACAAGGCAAAGCGCTGGCCTGTCCCGCGCCCGTCCGATGAAGGGAGCGTAAGAAGGACTCGACCAAGCATGGAAATTTGCGATGATCTGATCAACATCGCTATCCGTGCAGGGAATGACGACCGCGCCCAGACGCGGTTGCACTTCGCTAGCGGACGCGGCGAGAATTGTGTCGATCTTCATATACGGAAACACGCCTGCCTCGGCTAGTAGCGAAGCTGAGTTTGTATTAAATATGTCGATCTGCAAGTTGTTCGCGGCGAAATCGTCCCTGACCAACTCGAACGAGCGTAAATGAAGATTGCCTTCATGGGCGGCAGGATTGGGAATGTTGAAAAGGTCACCTTCCTGCTGGTACGAATCAAAGAAGTAATTGGGATTGCTGTCAGGCGTCTTAGCCATCACCAATCCCACGCCCTTCGTACCGCGGGCCTCGGGTAGAATCTCCACGTAACGAAGGTCGATTCCCATCAGTGCGATTCGCTGAAAGCCTTTATAGGCCATGTAGCGTACCGAATACGCACCTGTGGTCACCTTCCGGTATCGCTTGTCCGAAATGCAGGATGCTCCTGAAAAGCCAGCCCCATCCGCGCTCCCCGACGGCTGTGCCAATGGGTCGATACCTGATCGAAAGAAAGAAAGGCCGGATTTCCAATTTTGTCGGGATGAAACTCGAAGAACTTACCGTGGAGAAAGAAATCGCCTACTAGGCCATCTTCATATAGCGCGTTAATTTGGGCATGATGCGTCTCAATCATCTGGTCATCGAGACAGCAGTAGTGTTTCGGATACCAGTTGATTTCTCGCCAAAAGCGATAGGCGGCATTCATCCCCAGTGCATAGCGTGCATCAATTCGCTTAAGATCGAAGCCTTTCAAGGATGGCCCGTTACCTATGACATAGGCGGTATCAGCGACTTGCATTAGCCCCACTTCGCGGCGAGTTGTCGTTTGTTAGTGCCATCCAAACACAATGCTCCAGTATCAGCAAGCGAGGCGCCGGTTCCTGCTTCGACTCCGGTCACATAGCCGGCAAACAATTAGATGTCTGCTCACGCCTGGAAGCGTTGTGCGTCGGCGCCGTAATAGGCGACGTAGCGCGGCGAGATCGTTTCCACCGGCAGCACGATGAAGACGTCTGTGGTGCCGAATTCGCGGTCGACCACGCAGCCGTCGCCGACCCTGGCGCCGAGCCGCAGATAGCCCTTGACCAGCGGCGGCATGGCGGCCAGCGCGGCGCGGGCGTCGATCGCCTCGGCCGGCATCAGGTCCATCGAGACATAGCGGTGGGGCAGCGCGCGCACGTCCCATTCCGGCTCGGTACGGCAATGATGCGCCAGAAAGGACAGCGCCTGCGCATGCGCGGCCGGCCAGATTCCGGGGAAGGACGCGCAGCCGGCCATGACGCTGATGCCGTGATGGCGGACATAGGCCCAGATGCCCTGCCACAGGACCTCGATCGTGCGCTTGGAGCGATAGTCGGGCAGCACGCAGGAGCGGCCGAGCTCGAGGAAGCGGTGCTGGCTCTGCCGGCGCACCAGCGAGCCCAGCTCGAACTCGCTGCTCGAATAGAAGCCGCCGGTCGCCCGTTCCGCGCGCAGCAGGCGGTAGGTTCCCACCACGCCCTGGAGCGGGCCACCGGGCAGGCTGGTGTCGATCACGAGAAGATGATCGCAGATATCGTCGAAAAGGTCGGCGTCGCGGCGGTCGGCGCGGTCGGCCATGCTGGCCATGGCGCCCATCTCCTCATGAAAGACGCGGTAGCGCACTTCCTGCGCCAGCATGGTCTCGTCCGCGCCGCGGGCAAGCCGTACGACCAGATTGCCGATGCGGCCGAGCGGCAGGCCGTTGGCGACGGCCTCGCGAAAGCGGGTGACGGGCTCGGGCCCTGTTTGCGCGGGCGGGCAGGAATGCTCGATCAGCTCGCATTGCATGGGTGATTCTCCTTGCCACTGATGTCGCGGCAATAGGCCGGCACGGCAACAGGACAATGACAACTGACGTATGAAACACGTCTCGAACGCGAAATAATGACACGTATGGGCGCGGATTTCACGCCGCTTTCTGCTCGACGGCCACGACAAGCGCCTCCGGATCGAGCGGTTTGGACAGGAAGCCGCTTGCGCCATGCGTCAGCACGTGCTGGCGGGTATTTTCCTGCCCGTCGGCCGACAGCACCAGGATCGGGATCGGCGGCGTGCCGCGCTCGGCCTCGGCCTTGCGGATGCGGGCGATGGCGTCCATGCCGTCGAGGACGGGCATGTGCAGGTCCATCAGCACCACGTCGAAACGCCGGGAGCCGGCGAGCGCATCGACGGCGGCCTTGCCGTTGGTCACGACATGCACCTCATGCCCGGCCCTGGTCAGCGCCGCGCGTGCGAGGATCGCATTGATCTCATTGTCCTCGGCGATGAGGACCGTGAGGCTGGCGCCGCGCCTCGTCGTGCCCGGCATGTCCGCGTCCTGCTCGCGCCGCTCGGCGGCCGGCTCGCCTTGCTGCCCGTTGAGCAGGATGCGCAGCATGGTCTCGCCGCGCACCGGGCGGGGCAGGAAGGCGGTGTAGCCGCCGGCGCGGAACTGCGCCAGTTGCCCCCGGTTGCCGGGCGCGATGAGGGTGATCGCGTCGCCGCCGGCGAAGCCCGCCTGCCGCAGCCCCTGCAACAGGGTCCCGTCGACCGTTTCGAGCGCGGCGTCGACCAGCACGGCGTCGAACGGCGTCCGCTCCTGCGCCGCGCGCGCCTCCTCCAGCGTGGCCGCCATCTCGCCCGTGCCGCCATGGGCATTGATGGTGCGCAGGATCATGTCGGCTTCCGTCGCGCGCTGCGACAGGACGAGGACATGGCGGCTTTCCAGCACATGGGTGGCGGTCACGGCCGGCGCATCCGCCGCGACGATCGGAACCCGCACGGTGAAGACCGCGCCCTCGCCGGGCTGCCCCTGCACCGCGATGCTGCCGCCCATCGCATCGACGATGCGGCGCGATATGGCGAGGCCCAGCCCGGCCCCGCCATGCTCGCGGGTGCGCGAGGTGTCGGCCTGCTCGAACTCCTCGAAGATGCGGTCGAGATCGGCGCCGTCCAGGCCGGGGCCCGTGTCGCGCACCTCGGTCACCAGCCAGTCGCCGTCGGCTGCCTGCTCGCGCCACAGCGACACCGCGACGCCGCCGATATCGGTGAACTTGATGGCGTTGCCGATGAGGTTCAGCAGCACCTGCCGGTAGCGTCCGGGATCGAGCGACAGCATTGCCGGCACGTCCGGCGCCACATGGCAGCCGATGCCGATATCCTTGGCATAGGCGCGCGCCGCCATCAGCTCGACCGTATGTTCCGCCATTTCGCGCGGCGACATGGGCTGCGGCTCCAGATCGAAGCGCCCCGCCTCGATCTTGGAGAAGTCGAGCAGATCCTCGATGAGGGCGAGCAGCGCCGAGGAGGAGGTGGTGATCGCGCCGACATAGGTGCGCTGCTCGGGCGTGAGCGAGGTGCCGGCCAGCAGCCGCGCCATGCCCATGATGCCGTTCATCGGCGTGCGGATCTCGTGGCTCACCGTGGCGAGGAAGCGGGATTTCGCCGTCGAGGCCTGCTCGGCCCGCTCGCGGGCGCTGATCAGCGCCATCTCGGCGCGCTTGCGGTCGGTGATGTCGCGCGCGATGGCGCTGTGGGAGACGCTGTCGCCGGCCTCACCGCGCGTCGACAGCTCGATCCAGGAATACCAGCGCTTGCCGCTCGGCGCGACGATCGCCACATCGGTGGAGCTCAGGCATTCGCCCTTGGCGAAGGCGGCTTCCGGCACCACGCCCACATCGATGCCCAGTTCGGGCAGCATGCGGCCCTCGATCTGCGACACGTCGCGCTCCAGGAGATCGGCCATCACGCGGTTGGCATGGACGATGCGGCCCTCGCTGTCGCGCTGCACCACGATGTCGCCCAGCGCGTCCACGAGGCCGCGCAGCCGCTCGTCGCTTTCCTCCAGCTCCCAGATGCGGTCGGCAAGGCGCTCGGTCTCGCCGCGCAGCTCCTGCGTGAGGCGGGCATGCCAGGCCTCGCCGCGCCGCTGTGCCCTGTGCGCGCGCCATGCGATCAGGGCGGCGGCGGCGGCCAGCGCGGCGAGCGCCATCGACAGCGGGTCCGCCGGCGTACCGGCGGCCGCCAGGACGGCGAGGACCACGAGCGCGGCCGACAGAAGCGCCGGCAGCGCGATGGCGCCGGCAAGGGTCGCCGGCGCTTCCGCCAGCGCGCCGAGCCTCTCGCGTTCAGGTTCCCTGTGCTGTGCCGATCCCATGCCCGCGACCATAGCGGGCAGGGCTTAGGGAACCTTTTGGCGGTCGATTCAAATTTTAGCTTTCGGCTATCATGTCGACGACGAGCCGGCCGCGCACCTTGCCGGCGACGATGTCATGCGCGGCGGGGATGATGTCGGAAAAGCCGATCGTGGTGGACAGGGCCGCGAGCTTCTCATGGTCGAGATCGCCGGCGAGGCGCCGCCAGGCTTCCATGCGGATCACCTTCGGCGCCATGACGGAATCGATACCGAGCAGCGAGACGCCGCGCAGGATGAAGGGCGCGACCGTGGCCGGCAGGTCCATGCCCTGCGCCAGACCGCAGGCGGCGACCGCGCCGCCATAGCTCGTCTGGGCGAGCACATTGGCGAGCGTGTGGCTGCCCACGGCATCCACGCCGCCGGCCCAGCGCTCCTTGCCGAGCGGCTTGCCGGGCTCGGAAAGCTCCGCGCGGTCGATGATCTCCGCCGCGCCGAGATCGCGCAGATAATCCGCTTCCGCCGGCCGGCCGGTGGAGGCGATGACGTGATAGCCGAGCTTGCCCAGCACCGAGACGGCGACCGAGCCGACGCCGCCGGCGGCCCCCGTGACCACCACCGGCCCGCGCTCCGGCACGATGCCGTGGCGCTCCAGCGCGATGACGCATAGCATGGCGGTATAGCCCGCCGTGCCGATCGCCATCGCCTGCAGGGGCGTCATGCCTTCCGGCAGCGGCACGAGCCAGTCGCCCTTCACCCGCGCGCGGCCGGCATAGGCGCCGTGATGCGTCTCGCCGACGCCCCAGCCGTTCAGCACGACCTTGTCGCCCGGATGCCAGTCGGGATGTTCCGACGACAGCACCGTGCCGGCGAAGTCGATGCCCGGTACCAGCGGGAAGCGCCGCACCACGGGCGACTTGCCGGTGATCGCCAGCCCGTCCTTGTAGTTCACCGTCGTCGCCGCGACCGCGACGGTGACGTCGCCCTCCATGAGCTCGGCCTCGGTCATCTCGACCTCGCCGACCGACTGCGACTTGTCCTCGTTGCGGGTCACCAGGATGGCCCTGAAGCTTTCCGGCATCTCACTCCCCTTCGTCGGATATGGGTGGAACTGTGCGGCGTCGCGCGTGCCAGGTCAATGTCGCATCAGTGACCCGGCGCGGCCGGCGGGCGCCGCCAGTCGACCAGCTCCTGCAGCACGACCAGCCCGGCGCCGACCGTGATGGCCGCATCGGCGAGGTTGAAGACGGCGAAGGACCATTGCGGCGTGTGGAAGAGCACATAGTCGATGACATGGCCCAGAAGCGCCCGGTCGATCAGGTTGCCCACCGCGCCGCCGACGATCAGCGCGAAGCCCAGCCGGGCGAGATGCTGGCGCGGCTCGGAGCGCCAGGCGAGCCAGAGGATGATGAGCGTCACCGCCAGCACCATTGCGACGACGCGCCAGTCGCCGCTCTCGGCGAACATGGAAAAGGCGACGCCCGTATTGGTGGTGCGGTAGAGCGCCAGGAACGGCAGCACCTCGATCATTTCGTGCATGTCCATGCCCGCCTCGACGAGCCGCTTGATCCATTGGTCGAGGGCGACGACCGCCACCGCGACCGCGCTATAGATTGCCAGCGCCCGCATCATTCGTTCTCCATCGGAAAGGCCCCGCGGCGCACTTCGTACAGCATGACGCCGGTGGCGACGGCGAGGTTGAGCGAATCGGCCCGGCCCGCCTGCGGGATGCGCACCAGCTGGTCGCAGGCGGCGGCGAGATCGTCCGGCAGGCCCTGCTGCTCGTTGCCCATCAGCACGATCACCGGACCCGCCGCGGCGTAGTCGATGCTGCGATAGTCCACCGACCCCTTGAGATGGGTGCCGACCAGCAGGCCGCCGGCGCTTTTGCGCCAGGCGATGAAGGCTTCCGCGTCTACCCGCGCCAGCGGCATGCTGAAGACCGAGCCCATCGTGGCGCGCACCGCCTCCATGGAGAACGGGTCCGTCGTCTCCCCGACGAGGATCACTCCCCTGGCACCCACCGCGTCGGCGGTGCGGATGACGGTGCCCAGATTGCCCGGATCGCGCACGCGGTCGAGCGCCACCCAGACATCGTTTCCGGCCGGGCGGATGCGCTCCAGCGGGGTGAAGCGCTGCTCGAACACGCCGACCACCATCTGCGGATTGTCGCGTCGCGTGATCGCCGAAAGCACCTTCTCGCTCGCCTCCAGCACCAGCGCCCCGGCCGCCACCGTCCGCGCGGCTGCCTTCTGCACCGCGGGATTGTCCCTGGCGTTCTTGGCGAAGACCAGCGTGCGGATCGACCAGCCGGCATCCAGCGCGTCGATGACGAGCTTCAGCCCTTCAGCCATGAAGGCGTTCTGCTGGTCGCGGAATTTCTTCTGCGCCAGCGCCTTGATGTCCTTGACGATCGGATTGGCGAGGCTGGTGACCTCCTTCACCTGCCCGACGCGGCGCGTCTCGTTCATCATGCCACCTCGCCGTCGGTCGGCGCGCGGAACCCCCAACCCTCATCCCTCCCCACAAGGGGGAGGGGGATTCTGCGACGTCGACGCCCCCCTCCCCCTTGTGGGGAGGGGTGAGGGGTGGGGGTATGCCGTGCGAACAACCTCATCATCATGCCACCCATCGTGAGAACAACGACGTCGACAGCGCCCGTCCGGCCGCTTTCTCGCGGATCACCAGCTCGCCCGATTCCACCGTGCCGCCCAAGCCCGCAAATGTGTCGCGCATCAGCGCGTGGATGGCGAAGAAGGAGGCGCGGATCGAATAGGCCGTCAGTACCACAGCCAGCGGCTGCGGCGTCAGGATGGCGCGGCACAATTCGGCCATGGCCGGCAGGTCATCGAAAAGCTGCCAGACCTCGCCCTTGGGGCCACGCCCATAGGCCGGCGGATCGAACAGGACGATATCGTAGCGCGAGCCACGCCGTTCCTCGCGCTCGGCGAATTTCATCGCGTCCTCGACGATCCAGCGGATAGGCTTGTCGCCGAGCCGGGCCAGTTCCTGGTTCTCGCGCGCCCAGCCGATCGCCTTCTTCGAGGCGTCCACATGCGTCACCTCGGCACCGGCGCGCGCCGCGACCAGCGAGGCAAGCCCCGTATAGCCGAACAGGTTGAGCACGCGCACCGGCCGGTGTGCGGCGCGGATCAGTTCCTCTATATGCCGCCAGTGCGACGCCTGCTCCGGAAAGACGCCGACATGGCGGAAGGAGGTGAAGCGGCCGAGATAATCGATGCCGTCATGGCGCATCGGCCATGTCTCGCCGAGCGGCTGGCGGGGAAAGTGCCAGCGCCCGATGCCTTCCTCGTCCGTATTGCCGGTGAAGACCGCATCGGCGCGGTTCCACTCGCTTTCCGGCATGGCCGGCTGCCAGATCGCCTGCCCTTCCGGGCGGACGATGCGGTAGGGCCCGTATTGCTCCAGCTTGCGCCCGGCGCCGCTGTCGAGCAGCGCATAATCGTCATTGGGCAGGACTTCGAGGATCAGCGGCACGCGCTCGGCCGGCAGCGGCCCGGTCCGGCGCGAAAGGACGCGCCGCGGCGCATCCGGCTTCTCCGCGCGCGCAGGTGCGGGCCGCTCGGGGCGGCCGTTCGCCGATGGCCTTGGGGCGTTCCGCCTGTCGCGCGCATTCTTCACCGGTGCAAGCTCCATCGCATCGGCGGCTTCTGCCATAGCCGCCAGCGGCCCGCAACAAGGGCGGCTTGCCGGCGTGGTCTCAACCCCGTAGCTTGCGCCCGCATGAAGACATACAGACAGTTCTGGCGCGCGGCGATGACCGGCGTGATGCTCGCCGCCGCGTTACCCGCGACGGGAGCGCAGCCGGTGATCGAAACCGAAGTCGAGGTGCCGGTAGAGAACGGTCCGTTGCGCGGCACGCTGATGCGGCCTGAAAAGGGCGGCGGCCCGGTCGCCGTCATCATTCCGGGCTCAGGTCCGACCAGCCGCGACGGCGACAATCCCAACGGCATCAAGGCCAAATATCTGCGCCAGCTCGCGCGGGGGCTGGCGGCGGAAGGCATCGCCTCGATCCGCATCGACAAGCGCGGCATGTTCGGCAGCGCCGGCAGTTTCCCGAGCGCCAACGAGATCACATTCGACGACTACGCCGCGGATGCCCGCGCATGGCTGGAGGTGGCGCGGGAGGAGGCCGGCACGCACTGCGCATGGCTGGTCGGCCATAGCGAAGGCGGGCTTGTGGCGCTCTTGGCGGCGCAAGAGGCCAGTCCGTCGCTGTGCGGGCTGGTTCTTGTCGCGGCGCCCGGCCGCAGGATGGGAGAGATATTGCGCGAGCAGCTTCGCTCGAACCCGGCCAATGGGCCGGTCCTGCCGGACGCGCTGTCGGCCATCGATGCGCTGGAGCGCGGCGAGAAGGTCGACGTGTCCGGCTTCCACCCGGCCCTGCAGCAGATGTTCTGGCCCGGCGTGCAGGATTTTCTCATCGACGCCTTCAGCCGCGATCCGGCAGGGCTGATCGCCGGCCTCGACCTGCCGGTGCTGATCGTGCAGGGCGACAACGACCTTCAGGTCAGGCCGCTGGACGCCGAGCGCCTGTCGCAGGCGCAGCCCGCGGCGGAAAGCCTGACCGTGCCGGGCATGAACCATGTGCTGCGGATCGTGCCGGCGGGCGATATAGCCGCGAATTTCGCCAGCTATTCGGATAGCGACCAACCGCTCGCGCCGGGTCTGGCGCGGGCCATTGCCCGGTTCATCACGCGCTGATCGCGATCAGACGCCGGGACGCGGCAAGGCCGGGGCGGCCGGAGCAACGGGCGGCTGCGGCGCGGGTCGGTCGCGCAAGACCTGCAATTCGCTCGCGGTCTCGCGGGCGAGCTTGCGGTAGCGGCCCTGCCGCAGCCATGTGGCGACGGAGCCGATCACCAGCCCGAGCGCCAGCGCGGCGAAGAGATAGACGAAAAGCGGCCAGTGCACGGTGAGGCCCGGATTGCCGGGATTGAAGGGATCGATCGTGAAGGGCGTGGCAGCGCGATTGGCGACCGCCAGCGCGACGAGCACGATGGCCAGCGGAATGAAGACGACGATTTTCAGAAAGCGGCTCATTCGCTCCGACCTTGCCTGCCGCCCGCGCTCATCCCTGACCGTTGAGCCGCTCGCGCAGTTCCTTCCCCGTCTTGAAGAAGGGGATCCATTTTTCCTCGACCGAAACGGATTCGCCCGTGCGCGGGTTGCGTCCCATGCGGGCGGGCCGGTTCTTGACCGAGAACGCGCCGAAGCCGCGCAGTTCCACGCGATTGCCCTCGGCCAGCGCGACGGTGATCTCATCGAAGATCGCGTTCACGATATTCTCGACATCGCGCAGGAACAGATGCGGATTCCTGTTTGCGATCGTCTGCACAAGCTCTGACTTGATCACAGCCAACTCCCCTCGTACGTCCTGATAGAATTATCGCAATGAAATCGTTATGGAATTTAAGCCTAAGGCTGGCTTGCAGGTTGCCAGACCGACACCAGCCCGTCAAGGAAGATGCGATCCGCGCCGAGCTCGCGCAGCAGGAGATCGCCCGCTCCGGGCAGTCCGAGCGCGGTGGCCAGCCCCTTCAGCGCCGAGGTCCCCCAGAACCAGCCGCCTTCGTTGCGCGGCTTCCATTCCACCACCGGCAGCGCCGCGTCGACTCCCTTCTCCGCCAGCCATGCCCGCGCCTCGGCCTCGCCGCCGAGCCGGTCGACCAGCCGCCGCTCAAGCGCCTGCCGGCCGGTCCAGATCGAGCCGTCGGCCAGCGCCAGCACCTGCTGGCGCGACATGCCCCGCCGCTGCTCCACCAGGCCGACGAACCAGTCGTAGCTGTCCATCACCAGCGCGCGGATCATGGCGCGCTCCTCCTCCGTGGTTGGCGAGAACGGCGAGGGTTCGGCCTTGAGCGGCGAGGACTTCACCCCTTCCAGCTTGACGCCGATCTTGTCCATCAGCCCGGTCACGTCGGGAAACTGGAACAGGACGCCGATCGAGCCGACGATGGAGGACTGGCGCGCGACGATCTGGTCGGTGGCCGAGGCGATCATGTAGCCGGCCGATGCGGCAAGCGTGCCGACCTGCGCCACCACGGGCTTTTCGGCGGCCAGCTTGCGCACCGCCTCGAAGATGGCCTCGCCGCCGGCGGTGGTGCCGCCGGGCGAGTCGATCGACAGGATGACGCCCTTCACGGTCGCGGCCTTGCGCGCCCTTTCCAGCCGCTCCAGCAGTTCCTCGTTCTCGGTGATGGTGCCTTCGATCTTGATGCGCGCGACATGGTTCGCCGCGATGCCGCGCGTCCCGTCCCCCCAGAAGCTCCAGGCCGCCGCGGCGAGCGCGGCCGCGACGATCAGCAGCGCGGCGATCCGCCAGAAGGTCAGCTTTCGCCGCAGACGCCGGCGGTCGATGATATCGTCTGCCCGTGTCGCCATGGCCGTTCGGTCTCCTTCAAGTGCCCGTCTTGTAGAGCATCGGGACGGCCTGATGAAGGGGAAAGGTGACGAAAGCGGATGTTGCGGTGCAGAAGGCCGATTGGCATCCTCCGCAAAATGACCATATTAGGGTGGGATCAGGCGGAACCGACGGCGACGATCGGCAGGCAGGCCGTGCCTGCGCAACAACCGGTAAAGGGCGCAACGCGCGCGGATATCCAGATGACCGACGCTATGTATCGGAGTCCGGCTTCGGGGTCGCTGTCGACCGAGCAGCGCTTCCGCAAGGAGAAGCGCCACTCGCGCAATGTGCGCTGGCTGAAGATCGCGCTTCCGGCGCTCGCCGTCCTGATGACGCTCGGTCTCGTCGGCAAGTCGGTGATCGCGTCGATGGGCGATGTCCGCATCGATCTGCTGAATTCGACCATCGAGGGCGGCAAGCTCGTTATGGCCAATCCGAAGGTCGAGGGCGTGAATTCGCTCAATCGCCGCTATGAGGTCAGCGCCGCGCGTGCGATCCAGGATATCACCAACGGCAATCAGGTCGATCTCGAGGAGATTTTCGTCCGGGTGCCGATGGGAACGGACCAGTGGGCCGAGATACGTTCGAAGACCGGGTCCATGTATCGCCAGCAGAATGTGATCGCGTTGACGAGCCCCATGCGCGTCGAGACGACGGACGGTCTCGTCGCCGATTTCCGTCTCGCGAGCCTTAACATGGTGAACGGCGATTTCCTCGGCAAGGAAGAGGTCAAGGTCGAGCGCGACGGCTCGACCATCACGTCTCAGTCCCTCGCCATTCTTGAGGGCGGGACGCGACTCGTGTTCCAGAACAATGTGAAAGTTTCCATCCGGCCGGGGCAGGTCAAGACGGCCCCGGTCTCCAACGGAGAGTCAAATGGCGGTCAATGAGGGGTGGCGCAAGGGCGCCTTGGCAGTGATGGCGCTGGCGGCTTCGGCCGCCGCGGCGATGGCGCAGCAGTCGCCGCAGCCGATCATCGGGGCAGGCAACGAGCCGATCGAGATCGTCAGCGACAAGCTGGAGGTCCGCGAGAGGGAAAACGTCGCCGTGTTCACCGGCAATGTGCAGCTCGTTCAGGGCAAGCTGACGCTGCGCACGGTGCGCATGACGGTGCACTATACCGGCCAGCCGCAGGGCGCCGCATCCGCCAGTGCCGGCACCGGCGCGACCGAGGTCGAGCGCATCGAGGCCGAGGGCAAGGTCTACCTCAAGTCGGGCGAGCAGGTCGCCACCGGCGACCAGGGCTTCTTCGACATGAAGTCCGACACGATGGTGCTGACGGGCAAGGAGGTCGTGCTGAGCGAGTCCGGCAACGTGGTCAAGGGCTGCAAGCTCACCATGCGCATGAGCAGCGGGCAGTCCGAGGTCGACAGCTGCAAGGGCAGCGACACCGGCGGCCGCGTGATCATGCTGCTCCAGCCCAAGTCGGGCAATTGATGGCGCTGGATACGCTGCGGATGCCCCTTCGGCGCAAACCCGGCAATGCGCCTCGTCCCGAGACGGTCGAGCGCACGCCGGCTGAACGCGACCAGTTGCGCGGCACGCTCGTCGCGCGCGGCCTGACCAAGAGCTACAAGGGGCGCGAGGTCGTCTCGGGCGTCTCGATCGGCGTGCGCGCCGGCGAGGCCGTCGGCCTGCTGGGCCCCAACGGCGCCGGCAAGACCACTTGCTTCTACATGGTCACCGGCCTCGTGCCCGTCGATCAGGGTACGATCGAGATCGAGGGCTTCGACGTCACGACAATGCCCATGTACCGCCGTGCGCGGCTGGGCATCGGCTACCTGCCGCAGGAAGCGTCGATCTTCCGCGGCCTCACAGTGGAAGGCAATATCCGCGCCGTGCTGGAAGTGGCGGTGAAGGACCGCAAGGAGCGCGAGCGCAAGCTCGACTCGCTGCTGGAGGAGTTCCACATCGCGCATCTGCGCAAGTCGCCCTCCATCGCCCTGTCGGGCGGCGAGCGCCGCCGCCTCGAAATCGCCCGCGCGCTGGCAAGCGATCCGGCCTTCATGCTGCTCGATGAGCCCTTTGCCGGCGTCGATCCGATCGCGGTGTCGGACATCCAGCAGCTCGTCCGCCATCTCACCAAGCGCGGCATCGGCGTGCTGATCACCGATCACAATGTGCGCGAGACGCTGGGCCTCATCGACCGCGCCTATATCATCCACACCGGCAAGGTGCTGACCCACGGCACGCCGGCGGAAATCGTGCAGAATCCCGACGTCCGGCGCCATTATCTGGGCGAAAACTTCTCGCTCTAGCCGCGCCGCGACTTGCGCGCGGCCAGAATCTCCTTGACATGCAAGAGCCGGGCCAGTTTGCTGACCGCAGGCAAATTGGCCGCGCGAGCTGGGAGTTTCTGCGTATGGCGCTTTCGGCGAGGCTTCAGCTGCGGCAATCGCAGTCGCTGGTGATGACGCCGCAGCTCATGCAGTCGATTCGTCTGCTGCAGCTCACCCATGCCGAACTCGACCGCTTCATCGACGAGGAAGTGGAGCGCAATCCCCTTCTCGAGCGCGTCGAGCCGGCCCCGAGCGAGCCGGAGGTCGCCCAGGCCGACTGGAGCGCGGACGAGGCCGAGTGGAGCGCGAGCGCCATGGCGAGCCGCCTCGACACCTCGCTGGAGAACGTGTTTCCCGACGATCCCGGCCGGCAGGAGCGCATGGCGCCGGATCTCGCCATGCAATGGAAATCGCTGCCTGCCGGCCCGCCGGCGGGCGACGGCTTCGACATGGACGATCTGGCCGGCGCCGCCGTCACGCTGCGGGCCCATGTCGGCCAGCAGGTCGCGCTTGCCTTCGCCGACCCCGTCGAGCGGCTGATCGCGCGCGAGCTCGCCGACATGCTGGACGAGACGGGCTATCTCGACGGCGATCCCGCCGAGGTCGCCGCGCGCCTCGGCGTCGCGCAGCGGCAGGTCGAAGAGGTGCTGCGGACCTGCCAGGGCTTCGAGCCGGCCGGCATCTTCGCGCGCGGCCTCGCCGAATGCCTGTCGATCCAGCTCGCCGCCCGCGACCGGCTCGATCCGGCCATGCGCGCGCTTCTCGGCCGGCTCGACCTCCTGGCACGGCGCGATTTCGCCAGCCTGCGCCGCATCTGCGGCGTGGGCGAGGAGGACCTGCTCGACATGCTGGCCGAGATCCGCAAGCTCGACCCGAAGCCGGGCTTGGCCTTTGCGGGCGGCGTCGCCGATCCGGTCGTTCCCGAGGTCATCGTCAGGGCCGCCAGCGACGGCAGCTGGGCGGTCGAGCTCAATCCCGACACGCTGCCAAGGGTGCTGGTGCACCAGACCTATTATGCCGAGGTCTCCCGCCACGCCATGGCGCCCGAGGAGCGGCAGTTCCTCGCCGACTGCCTCCAGGACGCCAACTGGCTGACGCGCAGCCTCGACCAGCGCGCCAGGACGATCATGAAGGTGGCGTCGGAGATCGTCAGGCAGCAGGACGCCTTCCTGCTCCACGGCATCCGCCATCTGCGGCCGCTCAACCTGCGCATGATCGCCGACGCGATCGGCATGCATGAATCGACCGTCAGCCGCGTCACCGCCAACAAGTTCATGATGACGCCGCGCGGCGTGTTCGAGCTGCGCTTCTTCTTCACCGCCTCGATCGCCGCCGCCGACGGCGGCGACGCGCATTCGGCCGAGGCGGTGCGCGACCGCATCCGCGCGCTGATCGCCGGCGAGCTGCCGCAGGACATCCTCTCCGACGATGCGATTGTGGATATGCTCAGGAAGGAGGGGATCGACATCGCCCGCCGCACCGTCGCCAAGTACCGCGAGGGAATGAACATCCCCTCCTCGGTGCAGCGCAGGCGCGAAAAGCGCGCCCTTGCCGAAGCCGGACGCTGAGGCTGGCCGGCGCGGTCCGGCGCCTTAATTGACAAGCATGGGGGAACTGACTAGAAGCCCGCCCCCAAGAGACGGGGGTGCCCGCGCCGGAAGACGGCGGCACCCCGGATGCTGGCGGAAACGGCCCGGAATGCGTTTCGAGAACCTTGTGCCCGCAAGCCGCGGGTATAAACTCGCACTACCGGAAGCCTAAACAGGAAGGTCGGCAAAGACATGAACCTGCGCATCTCGGGCAAGCATATGGACATCGGCGATGCGTTCCGCACGCGCATCTCCGATCGTATCGGCGAGGCCGTCGACAAATATTTCGATGGCGGCTTCTCGGGCCATGTGACGGTCGAGCGTGCCGGCTCGCGCTATACGGCCGACTGCATGGTGCGCCTCGACACCGGCATCGCGCTTCAGGCGGCGGGCCAGGCGCAGGATCCCCAGCTTGCCTTCGACGCGGCCGCCGAACGCGTGGAGAAGCGGCTGCGGCGCTACAAGCGCAAGCTCAAGTCCTACAATATCGCCGGCGCCGGCGAGCCGATCGACCTTGCCTACCGCGTCATGGCCCCGGTGGCCGACGAGGACGAGGAAGTGGCGGAGGACCACGCGCCGGCCATCGTCGCCGAATCGACATTGAAGCTCAATACGATGTCGGTCGCAGCCGCCGTGATGGAGCTCGACACCAAGGACAATCCGGTTTTCGTGTTTCGCAATGCCGGCAATGATCAGGTCAACATCGTCTATCGCCGCGCCGACGGAAACATCGGCTGGATCGACACGTCGGCGAACGCCGGCTGAGAACGCAGCGGACGCCGGGCGCGATTTCGCGCGCCATAACGGGGCGGAACAGGGAAGCAGGTCGATGGATTTGAGCGATCTGATCGAGGTCTCGGCAGTCATGCCGTCCTTGAAGGCGAACTCCAAAAAGCAGTTGCTTCAGCTCCTTGCCGAGAAGGCGGCCGAGATCACCGGCCTGCCCGAGCGGGAGGTTTTCGACACCATTCTCCAGCGGGAGCGGCTGGGCTCCACCGGCGTGGGCAACGGCATCGCCATCCCGCACGGCAAGCTGCCGGGGGTCAAGAAGATCACCGGCGTCTTCGCCCGTCTCGACCATGCGGTCGATTTCGAGGCGCTCGACGACGAGCCGGTGGACCTCGTCTTCCTGCTGCTGGCCCCCGAGAGCGCCGGGGCCGACCACCTCAAGGCGCTGTCGCGGATCGCGCGCGTCCTGCGTGACAGCGACACCGTCTCCAAGATCCGCGGCTCCGAGGATGCGAGCGCGATCTACACGTTCCTGTCGACGACGCCTGCGACGCACCCCGTCTGAACCTGAACGCTCCGGCACGCGGGAGCGCACCGGAGCGTCAGGTCATTTTCCACGCAATTCCAGACGCAAAAACCGCGAGGCACTTTTGCTGGAAGTGCTTCAGTGCAGGCTGACGGTCGTCAGGTCGTTCTGCATCGCGCCGGCGACCGCGCTGGCGCGCTGGTCGGCGAGCAGGATCGGCTGTCCGTTGGCGGCGAAGAGCGCCCACAGCTTCGTTCCCGGCGCCATCTCGGGCGCGTTGGGGAAGCGCTGCTTCAGGTCCTCACTGTCGAATTCGCGCACATAGGCGACGACGCCTTCGCCCAGATGGGCCAACTGGTCCTTGGTGATGGTGTGATTGTCAGTCATGTCAGCCTCCTATCATGCGGGCCTGCAAGATTGCCGACACCCGCTTCAGAGCCGTGAACGCTTCGCGTCCGCATTCAGTCTTTCAATGAAATGTTGATTTTTCGTACCAGTCGTTCCGGCTGCGGCCGGTCGAGGTCGATCGACAGCAATCCGTTGCGCAGCTCGGCCCCGATGACACGCATTCCGTCCGCGAGCACGAAGGTTCGCTGGAACTGGCGCGCGGCGATGCCGCGATGCAGGAATTCGCGCTCGGTTTCCTCGGCCTGGCGGCCGCGGATGATGAGCTGGTTTTCCTCGGTCGTGACGTCGAGCTCGCTGTCGGAAAACCCGGCCACCGCCAGGGTGATTCGCAGCTTTTCGACGCCGCCGTCCGAAGAGCGGATCCGCTCGATATTGTAGGGCGGATAGCCGTCTGCCGACTTGGCAACACGTTCGAGCGTTTTCTCCATCGTGTCGAAACCGAGCAGGAGAGGGCTCGAAAAGGCAGTCATACGCGTCATGCACATGTCCTCGAAGAGCGACCTGAAAGGCAGGGAACCCGATGGCATTCCCGGCCGTGCCACTGATATGGTCCGCCGCGACGGTCAGTTCAAGGGTGCTGCGACATGGCGCGAAAGATCATCATCGACACCGATCCCGGCCAGGACGACGCGGTCGCCATCCTGCTGGCGCTGGGCAGCCCGGAGTTGGAGGTGATGGCGGTCACCGCCGTCGCCGGCAACGTGCCGCTGGTGCTGACGCAGCTCAATGCCCGCAAGATCTGCGAGCTTGCCGGGCGGCCCGACATTCCCGTCTTCGCCGGCGCCGCGCGGCCGCTGCTGCGGCCGCTGGTCACCGCCGAGCACGTCCATGGCCGTACCGGCCTCGACGGTCCCGACCTGCCGGACCCGAAGATGCCGCTGCAGGGCGCCCATGCGGTCGACTTCCTCGTCGAGACCCTGATGCGCGAGCCGCCGGGCATGATCACGCTCTGCGCGCTGGGGCCGCTGACCAACATCGCGCTGGCGCTCATCCGCGAGCCACGCATCGCTGCCCGCATCGGCGAGATCGTGCTGATGGGCGGCGGCTTCTTCGAGGGCGGCAACGTCACGCCGGCGGCGGAGTTCAACATCTATGTCGATCCGCATGCCGCTGCGGTCGTGTTCGATTCGGGCGTCCCGATCACCATGATGCCGCTCGACGTCACCCACAGGGCGCTGACGACGCGCGACCGGGTGGAGCGGTTCCGCGCGCTCGGCACGCCGGCCGGCATCGCCACCGCCCAGCTCCTCGACTTCTTCGAGCGCTACGACGAGGAGAAATACGGCACCGATGGCGGCCCGCTGCACGACCCCTGCGTCATCGCCTGGCTGCTCGATCCGGGCCTGTTCAAGGGCCGCAAGGTCAATGTCGGCGTCGAGACGGGCTCGGAACTGACCATGGGCATGACCGTGATCGACTGGTGGAGCGTGACGGACCGGCCCAAGAACGCGCATGTGGTGCGCGACATCGACGCCGACCGCTTCTTCGCCCTGCTCACCGAGCGGATCGGGCGGCTATGAGTTCTAAAAGGCCGCGACCTCCTCGGCCGTCGGGATGGACGGCTGCGCGCCCGGCTTGAGGCAGGCAAGCGAGGCGGCCTGCGCGGCTCGTGCGACGGCCGCCCGCAGCGGCAGATCGGCATCGAGGCCGGCGGCCAGATAGCCGCAGAACGTGTCGCCCGCGCCCACCGTGTCCACCGGCGTGATCGGCGTCGCGGGCGTGTGGAACAGGTCGCCGCCATCGACGGCCAGCACGCCCTCGCCGCCAAGCGTGACGATGAGCACGCGGCCGGTCTGCGCCGCGAAGGTCCGCATCCGCGCCTCGCGCCCGTCGCCGGCAAGGCCGAGCGCCTCGGCGTAGAGATCGAACTCGGTCTCGTTGGCCACGACCACGCCGGCCCTGGCGAGAAGCGGGGCGGCCTCCGCACGGAAGGGCGCGGTGTTGAGGATGACGATTGCCCCGGCTTGCGCCGCGGCATCCAGCGCGGCCTCCACGGTGGCCAGCGGGATCTCGTGCTGGAGAAGCACGACATCGCCGCGGCCGATGCCGGCTTCATCTACGCGTTGCGGCCCCACGGCGTCGTTGGCGCCGGGCACCACGGCGATCATGTTTTCCCCTGAAGCCGCGACGAGGATCAGCGCGGTGCCGGTCGGCGCTGACATGCGTTTCACGCCGTCCAGCTCGACGCCGTCGCGCTTGAGCAGGTCGAGCGCGGCGCGGGCGAAGTCGTCGTCGCCCACCGCGCCGATCATGCGCACGGCCGCGCCCGCCCTGCGCGCTGCAAGCGCCTGGTTCGCGCCCTTGCCGCCGGGAGACGAGGCGAAGGCGGTGCCGGGCACGGTCTCGCCGGGCCCCGGCAGCCGCTCCACATTCGCCACAAGGTCGAGATTGATCGAACCGATCACCGTGATCATGAAGGCTCCCCGCCATTACCGGCGCGGATCATAGAGGCGATCGGCGCCGAGCGCGAGCGGTTCACCCTGCCGCCTGCCCGGCCTCCCAGCCGAGGATGGCGCGCTTGCGCGTCAGGCCCCAGTGATAGCCGGTGAGCGCGCCGGACTTGCCCAGTGCGCGGTGGCACGGCACCACGAAGGAAACCGGATTGGCGCCGATCGCCGCGCCCACCGCGCGGCTCGCTTTCGGCGCACCGATCTCGGCGGCGATTGCCGAATAGCTGCGCGCATGGTTCATCGGGATCCGCAGCAGCGCTTCCCAGACGCGGACCTGGAAATCCGTGCCGATGAGCACCACCCGCAGCGGCTCTTCCTTCCGCCAGCGCGCGGGATCGAAGATGCGCGCGGCATAGGGCGCGGTGGCCGCCATGTCCTCGATATAGGTCGCGTTGGGCCAGCGGCCGGACATGTCGGCAAGCGCGGCCTGCTCCCCGCCGGCATCGCAGAAGGAAAGGCCGGCCAGCCCGCGGTCGGTGACCATGACCAGCGCGATGCCGAAGGGCGACAGATGATAGCCGTAGCGGATGGTGAGGCCCGCGCCGCGCGTCTTGTAGTCGCCGGGCGACATTGCCTCATGGGTGACGAAGAGATCGTGCAGGCGGCCGGGACCGGACATGCCGACCTCGAAGGCGGCTTCCAGCAGCGGCGCGCCCTGGTCGAGCAGGCGGCGGGCATGGTCGAGCGTCACCGCCTGCAGGAACGCCTTCGGCGTCAGGCCCGCCCAGCGCGTGAAGAGCTTCTGCAGCCCGCCAGGCGTCTCGCCCACGGCGGCGGCAAGCTCGTCGAGCGACGGCTGGTCGCGATAGTCGAGGCTGATCTTCTCGATGGTGCGGCGCACGACGTCGTAGTCGCTGCCGAGCGGCGTGATATCCTTCCGGAGGATGGCTGTCTGTGCGTTCATGGCATTTTCTCCTTGGCGCGAATATCGCGTCGAGGAGGGCCCGCCGCCACCCGATTCACGCCTCATCCGGCCTTGGCTGTCGCCAGCGCGCGGCCGAAGGCGGTGGCGAAGCTCTCGCGGTCGTCCGGGTTGAGGAAAGAGCCGATCGGCACGCGGTTGCCCTGGCCGCTCACTTCCATGCGGGTGATGCCGATCTCGTCATGGCGCGACACCGAAAAGCGCGCCCAGAAGGGGTTGAAGCTGTGCGCCTCGGCGCGGCCGGAGGGCGCCACCTTGCGGATGTCGAGGCGCGTGCGCGACACCGACACTTCCTCGCGCGCCCGCGCCGCCCGGTAGTTCCAGCGGAAGGCGAGGTAGAGCGCCAGCACGTCGAGGCCGAAAAAGCCGAAGACCGGCCAGGCGCCCATCGACAGGAACACGATGCCGGTGCTCGCCCAGGCGAGCAGCAGGACGAGCATCAGCGTCACGAAACCCTTGCGCCCCAGGGAGCGGTGCGGGGTCAGCAGTGCGCGGAAGAAGGGCTCGTCGGCATCTTTCTGTTCGGGCATGTTCTAATTATAGAGGGCGGATGCCGAACACCAAACAGAAAAACGCCGCAGGGACCGGCACGCCCGCTCCCCGGCAGGCCACGAGCGCCAAACCGCGCCCGCGGCGCCGTCCGGCGCGCACGGCCTATACGCGTGCCGAGATCGCCGAGATATTCCGCCGCTTCTCGGTCCAGCGGCCGGAGCCGAAGGGCGAGCTGGAGCACGTCAACCCCTTCACCCTGCTGGTGGCGGTGGTGCTGTCGGCGCAGGCGACGGATGCCGGCGTCAACAAGGCGACGCGCGCGCTTTTCGCCGTCGCCGACACGCCGCAAAAGATGCTGGCGCTGGGCGAGGAAGAGGTGGGGCGCTACATCCGCACCATCGGCCTGTGGCGCAACAAGGCGAAAAACGTCATCGCCCTGTCGCAGGCGCTGATCGACCGCTTCGGGGGCGAGGTGCCGTCCGACCGCGAGGCGCTGATGACGCTGCCGGGCGTCGGCCGCAAGACGGCGAACGTGGTGCTCAACATGTCGTTCGGGCAGCCGACCATGGCGGTCGACACGCATATCTTCCGCATCGGCAACCGGCTGAAGCTCGCGCCCGGCAAGACGCCGGAGGAGGTCGAGGCGACGCTGGTGCGCATCATCCCCGAGGAATATATGCGCCACGCGCATCACTGGCTGATCCTGCACGGTCGCTATGTGTGCAAGGCGCGCAAGCCGGACTGCCCGGCCTGCGTGATCGCCGACATCTGCAAGGCGGCGGAGAAGACCACCGACATCCCCGCGCCGCTGGTTCCCATCGCGCCGCTGCCGGAAGACCCCGGGGCAGCGATTCAATAACCGATGCGCACCATCATCGCGGCGAAGACCGGGATCAGCACGAAGAGGGCCGCCTCGAGGCGCAGATAGCGCCTCATGTCCTTCACGTCCTTCTCAGGCACGATATAGAGCCCCTGCGAGCCGGCCGCCGCGCGCTGCCAGCGCTGGATGCGGATCGTCGGCGGGACCGACAGGAGAGCGACCGCCACGAAGACGGCCATCTTGGCCCAGAAGAACATGTTGTAGGCATAGAACTCCCATCCGCGCAGGCCGAAGAAGACTCTCAGCACGCCCACCACGACGATCGCACCGGCGATGCCGCCATAGGCGCCGTCGATATGGGAGAGGATCTTGAGGTCGCGGCCGGCGAGGCCGGGCCTCAGAAGCACGAATTCGGCGGCCAGCGCCGCCGCGAGCGTGAAGACCAGCAGGTGGTGCAGGATGGCCAGCAGCAGATCGAGATACATCCTGCGCCCTCGGCTTGGGATTGTCGATTATAGGCCGCTTTCGCGCGCGGTCACCAGCTTGTGCAGGTGCACCATCATCACGGCGGCGAAGATCGGCACGGCGAGGTTGAGGATCGGCACCGCCAGCAGCGCCGCGATCAGCAGCCCGGCGAGGAAGACCGTCGGCGCATGGCGCTTGCGCAACGCCTTGGCTTCCGCCTCGCTGCGATGGCGCATGGCGGCGAACTCGAAGAACTCGCGCCCCAGCAGGTAGCCATTGACCACGAAGAAGGCGAACAGGTTGACGAAGGGCACGAGCATCAGAAGCAGGGCGAGCAGATTGCCCAGCACCACCAGCACGAAGAACTTCGCCGCCAGCACCAGCGCGCGCAGCGGCGGCACCGCCTGCCCCGGCGGGTCCTGCGGATAATCCTGCTGCTCCACGGCGTCCGCCACGTCGTCGAGGAAAAGGCCGGCGATGATCGCGGTCACCGGCGCGATCAGCAGCGCCAGCGCGAAGGCCAGCGCCAGGCCGCCGGCGACCGCCGCGAAGATGCCGAGCCAGTCCGTCCAGGCGCCGGTAGACAGGAAGTCGGGCAGGAAGCCGACCAGCCACGGCCACGCATAGTTGCGCAGCAGGCCGCCCAGCGCGAACCAGAGCGCGCCGAGCACGAGCAGCGTCAGCCCCAGCGCCTTCAGCAGGGCGGCGCGGAACGCCGGCATGGTCATGCGTTGAAATGCGCGGCGCGCCGCCTCGATCACCATGCGCTGCCCTCCTTCGGTCGGAAAAGAGATAGGAAGAGACGCCGCCATTTCCATGCGGACGCACCCCGCTTCTTGCAAAACCGGACCCTGCGCGCTTTAACGCGCTCATCAACCACGCAGCGGAGACAATATGAGCAGCAACTATGACGTGCTTTGCATCGGCAATGCGATCGTGGACATCATCGCCCGCTGCGACGAGAAATTTCTGGTCGACAACGACATCATCAAGGGCGCGATGAACCTCATCGACGGTCCGCGCGCCGAGCTGCTCTACAGCCGCATGGGCCCCGCCATCGAGGCCTCTGGCGGCAGCGCCGGCAACACGGCGGCCGGCATCGCCGGCTTCGGCGGCCGCGCGGCCTACTTCGGCAAGGTGTCCGACGACCATCTCGGCGGCATCTATGCCCACGACATCCGCGCCCAGGGCGTGGCCTTCGACACCAAGCCGCTTGCCGGCGAGCCGCCCACCGCGCGCTCGATGATCTTCGTGACGCCGGACGGCGAGCGCTCGATGAACACCTATCTCGGCGCCTGCGTCGAGCTCGGACCGGAAGACGTCGAGCCGGAAAAGGCCACCGGCGCCAAGGTGACCTATTTCGAGGGCTATCTGTGGGACCCGCCGCGCGCCAAGGAGGCGATCAGGCTGACCGCCGATCTGGCGCACAAGGCCGGCCGGGAGGTGTCGATGACGCTCTCCGATTCGTTCTGCGTCGACCGCTACCGCGACGAGTACCTCGACCTGATGCGTTCCGGCACCGTCGATATCGTCTTCGCCAATGAGAGCGAGCTGAAGTCGCTCTATCAGACGGCCTCGTTCGAGACCGGTCTGGAGATGGTCCGCAAGGACTGCAGGCTGGCCGTCGTCACGCGCTCGGAACTGGGCTCGGTCGCCGTGCGCGGCGAGGAGACGGTGGAGATCGCGCCGCTGGAGATCGCCGAACTGGTCGATACGACCGGCGCGGGCGACCTCTACGCCGCCGGTTTCCTCTTCGGCTACACGTCGGGCCGCTCGCTGGCCGATTGCGGCCGGCTGGGCTCGCTGGGCGCCGGCCTCGTCATCCAGCAGGTCGGGCCGCGGCCGCGCCAGAACCTCGCCGACGAGGCAAGGCAGCGCGGTCTTCTGTAGGGATCGAAGATCGTCCGCGTCAGAACTTGTAGCTGACGCGGCCGCTCACCAGGTCGACTTCCAGCGTGTTGCCCGTATTGCGGAAGTTGCGGAACGTGTAGCGCACATATTGCAGGCCCCAGAAGGTCTTCTGGGTGAAGGCGCCCTCGACGCCGGCGCCGGCGGCGAAGCCGCTGTCCCACTTGGCCGAATCGGGCGCCCAGGCGGCGCCCGCCGTGCCGTAGAGATGGATGTTGTCGAAAGAGACACCGAGCCGGCCGCGCAGGTCGACGACGGAATTGAGCCGCTGGCCGGGCGAAGGCGTCACATCGGTGAGTGTGACGCCGGATTCGATGCCTGCGATCGCCGGGCCCGCCTCGAAATTGTAACCGGTGAACAGGCTGCCGGCGACGTTGCCCGAACCGCCTGCGTTGAGATAGGCAGGCGAAGCGCCGACATAGAGGCCGCTCCAGTCGATGCGCGAATGCGCGGCCGCCACGCGCTCGCTCGCGGCGTCCTGCGCCAAGGCCGGAGCGATGGCCCCACCCGAAAACAACAGAGCGGCGACTAGAACGCGGCGCATCATCATTAACCCAAGGACGTTTGACCTTTACCCGATCCAACGAACGAAATTAAGACGAAAACGGTTCCCTCGCGTAAATGGGAATGATCGGCTTTCAGCGGATGTCCTCCGGGCGGCGTCCCGGCCGCGCCTTGTAGGGCGGAAACGACCAGCCATAGGCGAGCGCGCCCGCCCGCACGCCGAAGGCGGCGATGAAGGCGCCGAAGGCCGAGGCCAATGCCGGCGCGCCGATGCCGGCGAGAAGGGTGAAGACCAACGCTCCGGCAAGGGCCGCGGTGACGTAGATCTCGGGGCGCAGCAGCACGGAAGCCTCGCCGGAGAGCGTGTCGCGGATGATGCCGCCCGCCGTCGCCGCCAGCATGCCCATCACCACCGCCACGATGGGCGAGCCGGTGACGACGAGCCCCTTCCAGGCGCCGAAGACGCAATAGGCGGCGAGCCCGACCGCATCGAGCCACAGCAGGAGGCGATAGCGCGATTCGATCAGGTGGGCGGTGAAGTAGACGATCACCGTGGCGGCGATGCAGGCGAGGATATATTGCGGATGGACGACCCAGAAGACGGGAACGTCGAGGATCACGTCGCGCAGCGTGCCGCCGCCGATCGCCGTCACCGCGGCGAGGAACAGGAAGCCGATGAAGTCGAGCTGCTTGCGCGAGGCGGCCAGCGCGCCGGTCGCGGCAAAGACGGCCATGCCCGCATTGTCGAAGAGCTGGATCGCGTTCATGCGTGGAGCAATTCCGGCAAAAGCGCGTCGCGATTTTGCGTCCGGAATTGCGTAAAAACAAAAGGATAGAGCATTTCTGCGATTCTATGAAAAGTGGAAATGCTCCAGGCACCCTCTCCCAACGGGGTGCCATGTTAGAGCATTTTGCCGCCGGGCGGAATCCGCCCGGCATTGTTCGCAGGCCGGTCCGCTCAGGCGTCCTTCTCGGCCTGCGCGTCCGGCGCGGCGGGCTCGGCTTCGGCTGCTTTCGGGCCGCCTTTCGAGACGCCGACCATGGCCGGCCGCAGCACCCGGTCGCCGATGACGAAGCCGGTCTGCACCACCTGCACGACCGTATTGGCCGGCACGTCCGGGTTCGGCACCTCGAACATGGCCTGGTGGAAATGCGGGTCGAAGCGCTCGCCCTGCGGCTCGATCTTCTTCACGCCGTGGCGCTCCAGCGCCGCCAGCATCGCGCGTTCGGTCATCTCCACGCCTTCGGCCAGCGCGGCGAGGCCGGTATCGGCCGTCTTGCGCGCATCCTCGGGAATCGCGTCGAGCGCCCGGCGCAGATTGTCGGCCACCGACAGCATGTCGCGGGCGAAATTGGCGGTGCTGTAGGCGCGTGCGTCCTGCACGTCGCGCGCCGTGCGGCGGCGCAAATTCTCCATCTCGGCGGCGAGGCGGAGCTTGGCGTCCTTCAGCTCCTCGTTTTCCTTCACCAGCCGCATGAAGGCGTCGTAATCCGCCTGCGGCGTGGCATCTGCGGCTGGCTCGTTCGCCCCATGCTCCGCATATTCGCTCTGCACGGCGCTCTCCGCTGCCGCGTGTTCGTCCTTCGGATGTTCGCTCATCGCTTCGTCCGTTCCATGAATTGGCCTGAGGTTTGGCCCGATATCGATGTTCGCGATTGCAAAATCAAGGGCGGTTCAGGACGGAAGTCCTATGCCGCCGAGTGGCGAGGTCTCGGCCCGGCTGTCGAAGCCGGCGATCAGCGGCCGGCCCTCCGCGATTGCTCCCTGCACGGCGGGAAGCGACAGCGATGCCTTGTGGCTGTCGGCGCTGTCCCAGACTTCCGTGACCCACAGCGCGTCGGAATCCGCCGGATCCGCCGCCACGATATAGGAGAGGCATCCCGGCATCGCCCCGCCGCCGCGCAGCAGGATCTCTGCCAGCGCATCGCGCTTGCCCGGATGCGTGCGTATCCGTCCGATCAGTCCGTACATCGCCGTCTCCCGAAGATGAGGGTCTAGCGCAGCATCCGCCCGATCATCTGCGCGGTGTAATCCACCATCGGCACGATGCGCGCATAGTTGAGCCGCGTCGGGCCGATGACGCCCAGCGCCCCGATGACGCGGGCATCCTTGTCGCGATAGGGCGCCACCACCAGCGAGGAGCCCGATAGCGAGAACAGCTTGTTCTCCGAGCCGATGAAGATGCGCACGCCCGATCCGGCCTCGGCCAGGTCGAGAAGCTGGATCAGCCCCTCCTTGGTCTCCAGATCCTCGAAAAGATGGCGCAGCAGTTCGAGGTCGGCTTGGGCGGTGACGTTCTCCAGCAGGTTGGCGCGGCCGCGCACGATGAGCCGGGCCGGCAGGCCGCTCTCGGCTCCGGCCCAGACCGCCAGCCCCTTCTCCACCAGTTCCTGCGACAGCGCGTCGAGCGCGGTGCGGGTCTCCTCGCGCAGCCGCGCGATATCGGCGCGCGATTCGGCCAGCGTTCGCCCGCGTATGTGCGCGTTGAGGAAGTTAGACGCCTCGTGGAGCTGCGAGGCGGTGACGCCCGCCGGCAGGTCGATCACCCTGTTCTCGACGTCGCCGCTCTGCGAGACGAGCACCGCCAGCGCCTTGGTCGGCTCCAGCTGGATGAACTCGATATGCTTCAGCGCCGCCTCCTGCTTGGCGGCCAGCACCAGCCCGGCGCCGCGCGACATGCCCGACAGCATCTGGCTCGCCTCGGTCAGCATGTGCTCCAGCGTCTGTCCGGCGCCCGACGCCTTGAGCTGCGTCTCGATGGAGCGCCGCTCCTCGTCGGAAAGGTCGCCGATCTCCATGAAGGCATCGACGAAGAAGCGCAGGCCCTGCTGCGTGGGCAGCCGCCCGGCCGACACATGCGGCGCATAGATCAGCCCGAGCTGCTCCAGGTCGCTCATCACATTGCGGATGGTGGCCGGCGACAGCGATTGCGGCAGCAGGCGCGACAGGTTGCGCGAGCCGAGCGGCTCGCCGTCGCGCAGATAGGTTTCCACGATGGCGCGGAATATGTCGCGCGAGCGCGAATCGAGCGACGGCAGCATCTGTCCCGTAATCTGCTTGTTCATGCATCCCACCTCGAGAGGCACATGAAAATATAGCCGCTGGCCAGCCGATTGCCAGACGTGCTTTTCCTTTGCCTCGCGGGGTGGGGATGGCCTACAAGCCTCGCAAATCGGAAAAGACGGACATCAGGAGACAAGCATGCGGCCATCGGGGCGTGAACCGGATCAGATGCGCGCCATTTCATTCGAGCGCGGCGTCTCCAAGCATGCCGAGGGCTCCTGCCTGGTGAAGTTCGGCGACACGCATGTGCTGTGCACCGCCAGCCTGGAGGAGAAGGTGCCGGGCTGGATGCGCAATTCCGGCCGCGGCTGGGTGACCGCCGAATACGGCATGCTGCCGCGCGCCACCGGCGACCGCATGCGCCGCGAGGCCTCGGCCGGCAAGCAGGGCGGCCGCACGCTGGAGATCCAGCGCCTGATCGGCCGCAGCCTGCGCGCCGTGGTGGACCTCCAGGCGCTGGGCGAGGTGCAGATCACCGTCGATTGCGACGTGATCCAGGCCGATGGCGGCACGCGCACGGCGGCCATCACCGGCGGCTTCGTGGCGCTGCACGACTGCCTGTCATGGATGGCGGCGCGCAAGATGGCCGACGTGTCGCGCGTGCTGAAGGACCATGTCGCCGCGATCTCCTGCGGCATCCATGGCGGCCAGCCGGTCATCGACCTCGACTATATCGAGGATTCCTCGGCCGGCACCGACGCCAATTTCGTCATGACCGGCAAGGGCGGCATCGTCGAGATACAGGGCACGGCCGAGGGCGAGCCCTTTACCGAGGAGCAGTTCGCCGCGCTGCTGGCGCTGGCCAAGAAGGGCATCGCGCGGCTGGTCGACCTGCAGAAGATGGCGATCGGATAGGCGATGAGGTGCGTTCCATGACCCCCTCCGCGATCCTCGAAACGGCACTCTATGTCGACGATCTCGACAAGGCCGAAGCTTTCTATCGCGATGTGCTGGGGCTGGAGCTGCTGACGAGGCTCGACGGACGTCATGTCTTCTTCCGCTGCGGCGAGGGCGTGCTCCTGCTGTTCAACGCGGCCGAGACCGTGAAGCCGCCCGCCCCGGACGCGCGGCTGCCCGTGCCGCCGCATGGCATGACGGGCGAGGGGCATCTGTGCTTCCGCGCCGGCGGCGAGGAGATCGACCGCTGGAAGGCGCATCTGGCAGTGCATGGCGTCGCCATCGAGGCCGATTTCCACTGGCCGGCCAAGAAGGACGAGCCGGCCGGCGGTCGTTCCATCTATTTCCGCGATCCCGCAGGCAACTCCATCGAGTTCGCGGAACCGCGCATATGGGGTCTGTGATGCGGAAGCTGGACGGAACGCGCATCGTGGTGGCGAGCCACAACGGGGGCAAGCTGGCCGAGATCGCCGCGCTGCTCGCGCCTTACGGGCTGGAGGCGCGCTCCGCCGCCGAATACGGCCTGCCCGAGCCGGCCGAGACGGGCACGCGCTTCGAGGAGAACGCCTATATCAAGGCCTTCGCCGCCGCGCAGGCGACTGGATTGCCGGCGCTGTCGGACGATTCCGGCCTCTGCGTAGATGCGCTGGGCGGCGAGCCGGGCGTCTACACCGCCGACTGGGCCGAAAAGCCCGATGGAACGGGCCGCGACTTCGCCATGGCGATGGAGAAGACCGAGAACAAATTGCGTGCGGCCGGCGCGCTGACGCCCGACGCCCGCACCGGCCACTTCGTCTCTGTGCTCTGCCTCGCCTGGCCGGACGGCCATGCCGAATATTTCCGCGGCGAGGTGGATGGCACGCTCGTCTGGCCGCCGCGCGGCGACAAGGGCCACGGCTACGACCCCGTCTTCATGCCGGATGGCTTCGACCGCACCTTCGGCGAGATGGATCAGGACGAGAAGAACGGCATCGACAGCCCGCTCTCCCACCGCGCCCGCTCCTTCGCCTTGTTCGAGAAGGCGATGCTGGGGAAGAGATGAGATCGACCCCCACCCCTTACCCCTCCCCACAAGGGGGAGGGGGATTCTGCACCATTTCCGCCAGTCGCCAGACCGGCGCCGGAGAAGAGGCGCGGCGTCGGCGAATCCCCTCCCCCTTGCGGGGAGGGGTAAGGGGTGGGGGTAGCCGCGCGCCTCGCCCGCAACGGACCGCGCGATGATCCCGCCCGACACCGCACCCGGCTTCGGCGTCTACATCCACTGGCCCTTCTGCGCCGCCAAATGCCCCTATTGCGACTTCAATTCGCATGTCAGGCATCAGGGCGTGGACCAGCCGCGCTTCGCCGCCGCCTTCGACCGCGAAATGGCCGCAATGCGCGAGCGCACCGGCCCGCGCGCGGTCACATCGATCTTCCTCGGCGGCGGCACGCCTTCGCTGATGGACCCCGCGACGGTGGGCGCGGTGCTGGATGCGATCGCGCGCCACTGGACCGTGCCGGCCGGCATCGAGGTCACGCTGGAAGCCAATCCCTCCTCGGTGGAGGCCGCGCGCTTTCGTGGCTACCGCGATGCCGGCATCAACCGCGTCTCGCTCGGCGTGCAGGCGCTGAACGACAAGGATTTGCGCTTTCTCGGCCGGCTGCACGATGTCGCGCAGGCGCTGGAAGCGATCCGGCTGGCCCGCGAGACTTTTCCGCGCCTTTCCTTCGACCTGATCTATGCCCGGCCGGGCCAGACGCCGGATGGCTGGGCGGCGGAGCTGGAACAGGCGATCGGCCATGCGGCCGACCATCTGTCGCTCTACCAGCTCACCATCGAGGAAGGCACGCCCTTTTACGCGCTGCACAAGGCGCGCAAGTTCGCGATACCCGATCCCGAGGTTGGCGCGCTGCTTTACAGCGTCACCCAAGAGGTGACGGCGGCCAAAGGTTTGCCGGCTTATGAGATATCCAATCACGCGCGGCCGGGCGCTGAAAGCCGCCACAATCTCGTCTACTGGCGCTATGGCGAATATGTCGGGATCGGGCCGGGCGCGCATGGCCGCTTCATCGAGGACGACACGCGCATCGTCACCTTCACCGAACGGCTTCCGGAAGCATGGCTCGAACGTGTGGAAGCCACCGGCCACGGCGTGATCGGCGGCGAAACGCTGACGCGTGATGAAGAAGCCGACGAATTTTTGCTGATGGGCCTGCGGCTGGCCGAGGGCATTGACCTCGCGCGCTACGAGGCGCTGTCGGGGCGGCCGCTGTCCTCATCGCGCATTGCGGTGCTCCAGGAAGAACGTCTCATCGAGCCCATCGGCAATTCGCGCTTGCGTGCGACGCCGTCCGGGATGATCGTTCTGGATGCCGTGGTGGCCGATCTGGCGCGCTGACGGGTGCGCTTTTCGGCGTCCTTTCCGTCATAGTACGGCTCGAACGCATCGGAGACGATGAGAGACATGGCTTCCTCCGTGTATTATTTTTGCCCACAAAGCGCGCAGATGCCCAAAAAGTTCCCTGCTTTTCGCGTGCGGTGGATCACATGCCGTTACGGCCGGGCGATGGGGGCATTTCATGCCGTCTGATGCGCCATCCGGCTTCATGATTGGCCAATCCGGCTTCCGCGCCCCGCCGCTGGAGCCCGGCCTCTATCTCGTCGCGACGCCGATCGGGAATCTCGGCGACATCACCATCCGCGCGCTGGAGGTGTTGGCCGCCGCCGACATCCTCGCCTGCGAGGATACGCGCGTGACGCGCGTGCTTTTGGCCCGCTACGGCATTTCACGCCGCACCACCGCCTATCACGAGCACAATGCCGACGAGGCGGGCCCGAAACTGCTGGCGGCGATCGCGCAGGGCAGGGCGATCGCGCTGGTCTCCGACGCCGGCACGCCGCTCGTCTCCGACCCCGGCTTCCGGCTGGTCGAAAGCGCGCGGGACGCCGGCCTCAGGGTCGTGCCCATCCCCGGCCCCTCCGCCGCGCTGGCGGCGCTGACCGCATCCGGCCTGCCGTCGGACTCCTTTTTCTTTGCCGGCTTCCTTCCGGTCAAGGATGGGCAGCGTAACATGCGTCTAGAGGAGCTTCGAACCATTCCCGGCACGCTGATCTTCTTCGAATCGCCCCGGCGCCTTGCCGACAGCCTGCGCGCGATGGCGGCCGTTCTCGGCGACCGTCCCGCCGCTATGTGCCGCGAGCTCACCAAGGCTTTCGAGGAAATCCGTACCGGCGCGCTGTCCGGGCTCGCGGCGCATTATGCGCAAGCCGGCGCGCCCAAGGGCGAGGTCGTGGTCTGTGTCGGGCCGCCGCTCGCCGCACCCGCCGAAGCGGCGGATGTGGATGCGCTGCTGCGCGCGCTGGATGCCGAGATGGGCGCCTCCCGCGCCGCCGCCGAGGCCGCGCGCACCACCGGCGCCCGCAAGGCCGACCTCTACAAGCGCCTGCTCGAACTGCGCGATGAGGGATGAGGTCCGCTCACGCCGCCAGCGCCACCATCGCCGGGGTCATCGCGGCGAGTGGCTGGCAAGCTGGGCCTTGCGGCTCAAGTTCTATCGCATCGTCGCCACGAGATATCGTACGCCGCTGGGCGAAATCGATCTCATCGCCCGGCGCGGCGATCTCGTCCTGATCGTCGAGGTCAAGGTGCGCCCAAGCCTCGTCGCCGCCATGGAGGCAGTGGACGCGACGGCGCAGCGCCGCATCGAGGGTGCCGCGGACCTGTGGCTGGCGCGCCAGCCCGACCATGGCCGCCTGTCGCTGCGCTTCGACCTCGTCGCCATCCTGCCCCGCCGCTGGCCGGTGCATGTGCCGAACGTGTTTTACGGGCGTAATTGATCCCTGAACCGGGGATCGCCGGCAAACAGGCTGACCGGCAGCGCGAGGCGCGTGTCCGGCCAGTCGCAGATGGCGTTGACGCCGCGTGGGGAGATGGCGAGCCGCCATGTCATGAAGGCCTGCGGGCGCTCGGCGGTGAAGGCGCGGCAGGACAGGATCGCCAGATTGGCGCCGCCGGCGGGGTCGCGCACCGAGCGGTAGCGGATGACCGCGATTTCCGCTTCGCGCGCGGCGTCGGCCAGCGCGAGGCAATGGCTGTAGTCGTAGGGATCGGTCCAGCGCGCCGCATCACGGTCGAAGGGCGCGGCCGTCAGGTCGATGGCCCCCGGCGCCGCGTAAGGGGTGCGGAAAGCGGTGAATTCGAGCGGATTGGCCGGATAGGGCGTCGCCGGACTGTCGCGGAAGAAGAGCAGCCGGTAGAAGGCGGTTTCGGCCACGGCGGTCTCCACCGCTTCGCTGGCATAGAAGACGCCGGGCGTCATTCCCTCGCGGCGGAAGCGCGAGCTGCCGGGATAGCGCCCGTAGCGGAAGGGCGTCGCCAGCAGATAGTCCAGATGCGCGCATTCGGGCGGTCCGGGCGGCTTGGTGCGCTCCAGCTCGGCCTCGAGAAGCGCCTGCTCCTCCAGCGTGTCGACCAGCTTCATGGTGGAGATGCGGTGCTGCGCCTCGACCAGACGCCAGCAGTCGCCGCCGAGCGCCGCCGCCTCAGAGCGGAGCGCGGCGGGCGTCCAGATAGGCGAGGACATGCACGAGACCGTCGACCGTTGCGATGCGGGTGACCGGCGCGCCGCCCAGCGCCAGATTGTCGGCCCGCAGCCACGCGCGGGACACGGCATCGTCCCCACCCGTCAGCGCGTCGAGCGACCGGTAGAGCCGGATGAAGAGCAGCGCCAGCTCATAGGGCTTGCCGGCGAGTGCCGCACCCTCGCCCTTCTTGAGCCGCGACAGGCTGGCCTCGGAAAGGCCGACCACCGGGGCCAGCTCCTTCGCCGTCATGCCCAGCAGCGCCGCCGCCCGCAGCAGGGCCTTGGCGGCGACGGCGGTGGGATTCGGATTTCCTCCGCGCGGCTGAATGCGATGAACATTTTCCATAGAAAGAAAATATACAATTCTTCCAGCAGAAATCAAGTGCGCTTCGTGACCCGCATCGGCAAACCGCCTTCCGGCTGGGTTGTCAGCTTCTGTACCGGCCATGGTTTCGTCTCGGCCACCGTGTCGAAGCGCCATTGCGACATCAGCACGCCGAGCGCGATCACCGCCTCCTGCATGGCGAAGGCCGCGCCGATGCAGATGCGCGCCCCGGCGCCGAAGGGCAGGTATTGGTAGCGGTCGATCCGGTCGCGGTTTTCCGGATGGAAGCGCGACGGCATATAGGCGTCGGGCCGCTCCCACAGCTTGCGGTGGCGGTGCACCGTCCAGGGCATGACGAGCACGGTCGCGCCCTTGCGCAGGATCAGGTCGCCGTAGCGGTCTTCCTCGACCGGCTCGCGGTTGATCGACGGCGCGGGCGGATAGAGACGCATCGCCTCCTCGAAGGCGGCGCGGGTGAGCGGCATCGCCTCCAGCCACTTTGCCGGGTCCGGTTCGCGCGCCAGCACGGCGTCGATCTCGGCTTCCACCACGGCGCGGTCCGCCGGCGAGTTGGCGAGGCAGTAGAGCGTCCAGCCGAGCGCGCGGGCGGTCGTCTCGTGGCCGGCGCCGATGAAGGTGATGATATTGTCCTCGACCTCGCCGCGCGTCAGCCCGTCCGGCCCTTCCGCCCTGAGAAGCAGCGTCAGGAAATCCTGCGGCACATTGTCGGGATCGCGCTTCATCGTCTCCGAGCGCGCCCGGATCGTGTCGGCCACGATGCCGCGGAAATAGGCCATGGTGCGCCGCCCGCGAATCCGGGTGATGCGCGGCAGCCAGTCCGGCGCGCGCAACAGGTCGAGCGGATCGACGCGCCCCATCGTCTCGAACAGCCGGTCGATCTGCGTCTCGAAAGTGCCCGGCGGCGCGGCGATCTCGCCGGAAAACAGCGTTTCGGCCAGTATGTCGTAGGTGAGGCTGGTCATGTCGCGCGCCAGATCGACGGTCTCGCCGTCATGGTAGCGCTCGGCGAAGGCGCGCGTCCGCGCCAGCATGGGGTTGGCGAAGCCGAAGATGTGGCGCGGCGTGAAGACGGGTGCCATGGCCTTGCGCGAGCGCTTCCACACCTCGCCCTCCGCCGTCAGCAGCCCGTCGCGCAATATCGGCCGCAGCACCTTCTGGCGCACGGTGGACATGCGGTAATTCTTGGCGTTGTCGACGAGGATATGGCGGATGAGGCCGGGATCGTTGGCGATGACCAGCGGACCGCCCGCGCCGCTCACCGATATCCACGGCTTGTTGTAGGACGGCTCGCCCCACAGTTCGAGCGGGTTGCGGTAGACGATCCGCACCATTTCGAGAAAGGACGGCGGCACCGTGCGCGGCTTCGGCGCCGGCGGCTCGAAGGGAATGGTCGCTGTTTCCACGCACGCGCTCCCGTTGCTTGCTCGAAGCAATGTAGGAAGCGCGGCGCCGGAAAGCACGGACATCCTGCCGCAGGCGGATATCAGGCAGATGATTTCCGGATGACCGGCGGGCGAAGTGAACCCCCACCCTTACCCTCCCCACAAGGGGGAGGGGATTCCGAAACGCTGGCGTCTCCCTCCCCCTTGTGGGGAGGGTAAGGGTGGGGGTGTGCCACAGCGGAAACCTCGCCTGTCTTTCCTATCTCCCCTGCATCATCCTCCTGCTGCGCGCGAGGCCGGTAGTTCAGCCGGGGATGACAGTCGCAATTGCGATGGGGGTTGCGGATGACCGCCGCGGCGAGCTCCCCCAGCGCCCATTTGACGTCGTCGAGCTTCATGCGGCCGCCTGCTCCCAGCGCGGGAAGGGGTCGGGCAGGTCGCGCCAGCGGCCGGGCATGAACTCCGTCTCGGCCACGAGGCAGGCGTCGAGCGCGGCGCGGATTTCCCTCTCATTCATCGGGTTGCTGCCGATGAAGACCAGTTCCTGACGCCGGTCGCCCCACATCGGGTCGAGATAGGGCTGCATCGCCGCGCGCCATTCGGGATGGTCCGGCCAGCGCGATTTCGGCACCGAGGCCCACCACAGGCCGCGTTTTCCGGTCCGCACCAGCGCGCCGGCCTGACTGAGCTCGCCGACATGGTGCGGCCGCGTGGCCAGCCAGAAGAACCCCTTGGCGCGCACGACGCCGGGCCAGGCGCGATTGATGAAGGCTTGCAGCAGCGCCGGGTGAAAGGGGCGCCGGGCGCGGTAGACGAAGGAGCGGATGCCGTATTCCTCCGTCTCGGGCACATGGTCGGCAAAACCGTTCAGTTCCTTGAACCAGAGCGGATGGGTCTGCGCCCTTTCGAAATCGAAACGGCCGGTGTCGAGCACCTTGTCGAGCGGCACGCGGGCGAAATCGGTCTCGATGACCTCCGCATCGGCGTTCAGCGCGCGCACGATCTGTCGCGCCAGCATCAGTTCCTGCGGGGAGGCATCCGACACCTTGTTGAGGACAATCACGTCGGCGAACTCGATCTGCTCGACCAAGAGATCGACCAGCGCGCGGTCGTCGCCCTCGCCGGCAATCTCGCCGCGGTCACGCAGGAAATCGTGCGAGGCATAGTCGCGCAGCAGGTTGGCGGCGTCGACCACGGTCACCATCGTGTCGAGCCGGGCGAGGTCGGAAAGGCTCTCGCCGTTCTCGTCGCGGAAATCGAAGGTGGTGGCGACCGGCAGCGGCTCGGCGATGCCGGTCCCCTCGATCAGCAGATAGTCGAAACGGTTCTCGCGGCTCAACCGGCGCACCTCGGCCAGCAGGTCGTCGCGCAGCGTGCAGCAGATGCAGCCATTGGTCATCTCGACCAGCTGCTCCTCGGTGCGCGACAGGTCGGCGCCGCCGTCGCGGATCAGCGCGGCGTCGATGTTCACCTCGCTCATGTCGTTGACGATGACCGCCACGCGGCGGTTCTCGCGGTTGTTGAGGATATGGTTGAGAAGCGTGGTCTTGCCGGCGCCGAGAAAGCCGGAAAGCACTGTCACCGGAAGCCGGCGGTCGGAGGAGGCGGGTTGCGGCATGGCGTGTTCCAATATGTCGGGTCGAGGCGCCCGGCCTGTGGCCGGGCGCGGTTCTGCCTGAAGCGCGTTACTCGGTGGCGTGGACCTGCCCGCTGCCGCCGACCGCGACGATGTTGAACGGGCGGCCCTCGACGGGGATCTCGCGCGTCTTGGTGAAGCTTACGGCATTCACCAGATGCAGCTTTCCGTTGAGCGGATCGGTCACCACCACCTCGTCGCCGGCGACGGCGATGCGCGGCCGCGGGTCGTTCCAGTGCCCGTCCATCGAATAGGGCTGCGTGAGGTCGATGGAGCGCACGATCGTGCCGGTGAGGAAATTGACCTGGTGCAGCTTGCCGTCCTCGGTGAGCACATAGACGAATTGCGGCCGCATCGGATCGACGGCGAAATGGACGCGCCGCGTCGGCAGTTGCACGAGGCGGAAGCCGTCGGCCTCGGCCGGGTCGATCAGCACGATCCGGTCTGCGCCGTAATTGCCGACGAAATAGCGGATGCCCTTGCCGCCGATCAGCGTCGAGGCGCTGCCCTCCGGCAGCGAGGCCGAATAGGGCAGGTGGCGGATTTCCGGCACGCCGTCCTTCGCCTCGATCAGCAGCAGCCCGGTATTGCAGGCCAGCGCGTAGATGCTGCCGGAAGCGGCCGAGCCGTGCAGGCCGGGGCAGTCGGCGACCGCGCCCACCTGCTCGTCCTCGCCCTTGACCACGCGCGCGCCGATCGGCCGCTTCGAGGCATCCTGCGGGTCGGGAACGCTCACCACCGCATAATCGCCATAGGGCACGGCGACGCCGTGGTGCGCCGCGCCGACGGAAACGCTGCGTGTCTCCGATTCCCCGCGCGCGGCCGCGCGTTCGGTGAACAGGCGCGCCTTGTCCTCGCCGTCGAACCACATGGCGACATTGCCGCGCAACTCCACGAAGTGTCCCGGCTTCTCGCCGGTCAGAGAAAATTCCGTCAGCTTCGCGTCGCTTATGTCGATGTCGCCATGGTCGCCATGATCGTCGAAGGCGATGCCGGTGCCGATGGCCTGCACGGCGCCGGCCGATCCCTGCACGGCGAAGACCGTCTCGCCGCTTTCCGTGCGTTGCAGGCTCGCCGGCCCCTTGAGCGCGAAGCGTTCCAGCACCTCTCCCTTTTCCGCGTCGATGGCGACGACGCTCGCCTCGGCATGGTCGGCCACGAACAGCCGCCAGGCTTCCTTCTCTTCCGCCAGGGCCGCGGGCATCGCCGCGCCGGCCAGAAGGGCCGTCATCAGAACAAGTTTGTACGGGCGCATGGGCCTCTCCAGATTTTATAACATTACAAATACCGCGCGTCCTACCCCGCATGCGCAGTGTTTGCCCTGCAGGGGGGGCTTCAGCTTGGTATGTTATTAAATTACATAAGCCGTGTGGCGACGCAACCGGCATTTGCGGCAAGGCGGGATGTGCCGTGCCCGAAACGCCTCACCCGGATGACGGCCGGGGCTCCGTGCGTCACTCTGGAGCAGGTGTGCTGGCGCGATGTCGCTTTGCCGTTGCGGGCTTTTGCCGCCAAGTGGATCGCCCGGCGCCGCGCGATGCGGGGGCTGCCCATTTTCGGAAAGGTTGTTGACGATGAACACGATGCCAGATGACCGCAGCCTGCTCGCTGCCTTCGCCTGCCAGCAGGTCGTCTCGCGCATGAACAGCGCCTTCGATGCCGGCGATTACGATGCCGGCCTTGCGCACTATGCGCCCGACGCGGTCTGGCACCGTCCGGACGGCGTGCTGCACGGCATCGAGCAGATCAGGACCTATTACACCGGCCGCTCGCCCAGCCTCGTCATCTGCCATGTGCTGACCAATTTCGTCGCCGACTTCGACGCGCAGGGCATTGCCACATGCAGCTATTATTCGATGGGTTTTTTGCAGAAATCCGATGAAAAGCGCACGCTTCCGGTCGCCATGCCGGGCGTCGGCGTGCTGTGGCGCTATCACGACCGGCTGGCGCGGACCGATGCCGGCTGGAAGGTGATCGAGCGGCGCGCCGCCCGTATTTATGAGCCCCTGGGCTGAACGCCCTTGCAATAAAAGAAAGCGGGCGGCGCATGGCCGCCCGCTTTTGTTGTCCTGTGGAATTACTTCGCGGGTTCGAGCCAGATGTCGGCGAGATCGGCGCCCACCGCGAAGACCGGCGTATTGTGCCAGCCCTTCACATTGGCCTTGTTCACCGTGATGCGGCGGTTCCACAGGATCGGCGCGTAATAGGCCTGCTCCAGCAGCCGCTGCTGGAACTGCTTCGCCAGCTCGATGCGCTTGCCCTGGTCGGATTCGACCTTCTGCCTGGCATAGAGATCGACGAGCACGTCGTCCTGGTTCTTGGCGTAATTGATGGACGAGCCCGGCAGGAACTTCTGGAACACGTCGTTCGGGTCCATCACGTTGAAGTTGTAGCCCTCGACCACGGCTTCGAAATTGCTCTCGTTGAGCGCCGCGAAATAGGGCGCGGTGTCGAGTTTCTGCACCTCCACCTCGACGCCGATCTGGCGCCACTGGTCGATCGGGAAGATCGTCGGCGGCTCGAAGGGCGGCAGGTTGCGCGTGGTGATGGTGAATTTGAGGCTCGACTGGCCGGCCTCGGCCAGAAGTTTGCGTGCCTGTTCCCGCGCGCTTTCGATGTCCTTGCCGTAGCCCGGCAGCGCGGGGAGCTCTTCCTCGCTGGCGGTGAAGGGCGAGCCCGGCGCGAAATAGGCCGTCGCGCCCTTCAGCGCCGAGATCTTGGAGAGCGCCGTGTCGGCCTCGTGGCGGTCGATGGCGAGGTTCAGCGCCTGGCGCACACGCGCGTCGTCGAAGGGCGGCTTGCTGGCGTTGAAGGTGATGAAGACGATGCTGTTCAGCGGCGCTTCGTCGAACACCATCTTGTCGCCCTGCACTTCCGCGATGCGGTCGCGCTGCTGCGGCGTGACGAACCAGTACATGGCGTCCGCCTGGCCGGCCGACAGCGCCGGCGTCAGCGCCGGGCCGCCGACGAAGTTCGAGCGGATGCCGTCGAGATAGGGCTTGCCCTCGAGGAAGTAGTTGTCGAACCGCTTCACGGCCCAGTGCGAGCCCTTCACATATTCGACGAACTGGAACGGGCCTGTGCCCATCACCTCCGTCGCCGGATAGTTCGGGTTCTCCTTCAGCTTCTCGGCCGAATAGATGCAGTGCCAGGGGTTGGCCAGATTGTTGATGAAGGCGACGTTCTTGTTCTTCAGCTTGAACTGGACCGTATGGGGATCGACGATGTCCACGCTGGCGACGTCCACCAGCTCGCTCTGGCGCACCGAGACGACGCCCTCCGGCGGCGACATGATGCGGTCGAAGGTTGCCTTCACGTCCTCGGCGTCGAAGGTCGAGCCGTCGTGGAAGGTGACGCCCTGGCGCAGCTTGATCGTGTAGGTCATGCCGTCCTCGGAGACTTCCCAGCTCTCCGCGAGGTCGCCGACGATCTTGGGATATTCCGCCGCGTCGGGCTTCAGCAGCGAGGAATAGGACGGCCCGACGGCCTGCATCACGAAGGATGTCTGCGTGGCGTGGCAGTCGAAGGTGGGCGGCTCCGTCGGGATGATCTGCGTCAGCGTGCCGCCGCGCACCGGCTCCTGGGCGAAGGCCGCGCCGGACAGCAGGGCCGCGGCCGCCACGCCCGCCGCGATGGCGGATTTCCTGAATATGCTCATGCCAGTTTCCTCCTTTGCCGGCGTTGCAGCAAGCCGCCGGCCGCGCGCGCCCATGCGGCGCTTCGGCGTGAATCCTTCCATTCTCCGGCCACGACCGTTAGGGAAGCCGCGACCTTGCCGCTTGTACCGCCGCGACTCCGGCCTCAGTATTTCGCCGACGGATCGACCACGTTGACGGGCGGCTCGCCGCGCGCATAGCGGTCGAGATCCTCCATCACCTTGTCGGTGAGGCGGTCGAAGTTCTCCTCGGTCAGCCAGGAAATATGCGGCGTGATCAGCACGTTGGGATGTTGTTCGAGCGGATGTCCGTCCGGCAGCGGCTCCGGCGTCGTCACGTCGAGCGTGGCGAAGCCGATGCGCCCGCCGTCCAGCGCCTTGAGAAGCGCATCCTGATCGACGATCTCGCCGCGCGCCACATTGATGAAATGAAGGCCGGGCTTCGCCGCCGCCAGAACGTCTGCGCCGATCATGCCGCGCGTTTCGGGCGTCAGCGGCGTGGCGATCAGCACATGGTCGCTCGTCGCCATCAGCTCTTCCAGGCTGCCCACCATCTCCACCGGCACGCCCTCGGGCGCACGGCCGGAGCGCGTATAGCCTCGCACCGTCATGCCGAAGGCGTTGGCGCGGACTGCCACTTCCCTGCCGATCGCGCCGACGCCGACGAGGCCGACCGTGCGGTTGGAGATGCGCAGCATGTCCGGGTTCGGGTCGCTCTTCTTCATCGTCGCGAGCTGGGTCCATTTCTTGTCGTAGGCCAGCATCGCCGTCACCGCATATTCCGCGATCGGCACGGCCGACACGCCGCGCCCGCAGATCGTCGGCACGGCGTTGAGCGCCCAGTCGGGATATTTGTCGACGCCGGCGGTCAGCACCTGGATCTGCCTGAGGTTGAACGGCCAGCCGGGCGGCGCCTCGGCCGGCGCCTCGGTCCAGCCGGCATGGAACGACATCAGAAGGTCGGCCTCGGGCGGGATGTCCCACGGCTTGCGGTCCTTCGTGTAGTCGATGATCGTCGGCTTCGACCAATGGGCCTCGATGTGCTTCCGCAGATTGTCGTTGAACGCGTAGGCGATCACGGGTGATCTGAAGCTGGTCTTTTCCGCGCTCATGCGATGCGTCTCCTGCGAATGAACGAAGCGCAGTTCGACGCGCCGCGGCATCCATGTCAATCGATCGCCGGGCGATGTCACGCCGATCCAACCACGCTGACACGTCCGACAAGCGCTCCGGCCCGGCGCTGTGTTAACTGTGCGGTCGGCAGTGCGCGCGACGGCGCCGCTGCGGAAGCGCGCAGGAGGAACGGTTGACCGCAAGCGTGACCATCGATCGCCGGCCCGCCGAGGCGGCGCCGGTCGCCCGGCCGCTCCTGTCGGTCGACGGGCTGACGGTGGAGTTCCATTCCAGCCGGGGCCACGTGCGCGCGGTGGACGAGGTCTCGTGGTCGGTGGCGCCCGGCGAGATCGTGGCGATCGTCGGCGAATCCGGCTGCGGCAAGTCCGCCACCGCCATGGCGCTGATGCGGCTCCTGCCGCGGCCGGCCGGCCGGGTGACGGGCGGAAAGGTCATGTTCGACGGCCGCGACCTGATGGCCCTGTCGCCCGACGAGATGCGCAAGTTGCGGGGGCGCGACATCGGCATGGTCTTCCAGGAGCCGATGACCTCGCTCAATCCGGCGCTGACCATCGGCGACCAGATCACCGAGCCGCTGTTCAACCATTTCAGCATGTCGTCGCAGGCCGCGCGGGCCCGCGCGCTCGAACTTCTGGCGCTGGTCGGCATCGGCGACGGCGAACGGCGCCTGTCGCAATATCCGCATCATCTGTCGGGCGGCATGCGCCAGCGCGTGCTGATCGCCATCGCGCTCGCCTGCGACCCCAAGCTCATCATCGCCGACGAGCCCACCACCGCGCTCGACGTGACGATCCAGGCGCAGATCCTCGAGCTGATGCGCGATCTGGTGCAGAGGCTCGGCATCTCGCTCGTCATCATCACCCACAATCTCGGCATCGTCGCCCGCTATGTGGACCGCGTGCATGTCATGTATGCCGGCCGCATCGTGGAGAGCGGCCCGGTGGAGGCGATCTTCGCCGCGCCGAAGCATCCCTATACGTTCGGCCTGATCAGCTCGGTGCCCAATCTGCGCGGCGGCCGGGTCGAGAAGCTGAGCACGATCGAGGGCCTGCCGCCCGACATGTCGCGCCTGCCCGCCGGCTGCCGCTTCGCGCCGCGCTGCCGCGAGCGGATCGTGATCTGCGCCGAAGAGCCGGCGCTGGTTCGGGTCGGCGAGGACCATTCCGCGCGCTGCTGGCGTGCCGAAGAGCCGCGCGTGGCGGAAGCGGGTGCGGCCTCGCTCACCATCCGCGCCGCCGACCCTTCATTGCCGGATATCCTCGCCGTCGAGGCCCTGCGCAAATATTTCGCTCTCGGCGGCGGGCAGGTGGCCAGGGCGGTGGAGAACGTCTCCTTTGACGTGCCGCGCGGCCAGACTCTCGGCCTCGTCGGCGAAAGCGGCTGCGGCAAGTCCACCATCGGCCGCATGGTGCTCCAGCTCGAGGAGCCGAGCGGGGGCACGATCGCCTTCGCCGGCCGCACCATCGCCGGCCACCGGGTGAAGCCCGACCGCTCGCTGTGGAAGAACATACAGGTCGTCTTCCAGGACCCGTTCTCCTCGCTCAACCCGCGCATGACGGTGCGCCAGATCATCGCCGAGCCGATAAAGGTCCATCGCATCCTGCCGCGCGGCGGCAGGGCCGCGGTCGAGGCACGCGTGCAGGAGCTTCTGTCGCTTACCGGCCTGCTGCCGGCCATGGCCGACCGCTTCCCGCACCAGCTCTCCGGCGGCCAGCGCCAGCGCGTCGGCATCGCCCGCGCGCTCGCCCATGAACCCGATTTCATCGTGCTGGACGAGCCGGTCTCGGCGCTCGACGTGTCGATCCAGGGCCAGATCATCAACCTGCTCGACGAGCTCCAGACGCGGCTCGGCCTGAGCTATCTCTTCATCGCCCACGACCTCGCCGTGGTGCGGCACCTGTCGCACCGCGTGGCCGTCATGTATCTCGGCCGCATCATGGAGATGGGCGATTGCGACGCGCTGTTCGATGCGCCGCTGCACCCCTATACGCGCGCGCTTCTCGACGCGGTGCCGGTGCCGGACCCCGCCATCGAGCGCCTGCGCGAGCCCAACGTCATCAAGGGAGAGCTGCCGTCGCCGCTCTCGCCGCCCTCGGGTTGCGTCTTCCGCACCCGCTGCCCGATGGCGATCGCCGACTGCGCCGCGGTGGTGCCGCCGCTCGAAGAGAAGCAGCCCGGCAAGTTCGCCGCCTGCATCAGGATCTGACGCGATGCTCAACTACATCCTCAAGCGCCTCGTCCTGACCATCCCGACATTGCTCGGCGCGGCGGTCGTCATCTTCTTCGCCCTGCGGGTGGTCCCGGGCGACATCGTCGAGGTGAAGCTGCGCGGCGACGGCGCACAGGTCAGCGAGGAGATCCTCGACCGCGAGCGCGCCCGGCTCGGCCTCGACCGGCCGCTCCACGAGCAGTTCGGCTCCTGGATGGCGGGGCTGGCGAGGCTCGACCTCGGCCGCTCCATGTGGACGGAGCGGCCGGTGACGGAGGAGATCGCCGACCGCCTCAACCTGTCGCTCCACGTCGCCGTGCTGGCGCTCATCATCGGCCTGATCATCGCGCTGCCGGTGGGGGCGCTCTCGGCGCTCTATCCCAACTCCGCCTTCGACTATTTCATCCGCATCGGCGCCATGACGGGGCTCGCCGTGCCCTCCTTCTGGATCGGCATGCTCATCATCCTGGCGCTGCTGCACTGGTTCAACTGGCTGCCGTCGCCGGCCTTCGTGCCGTTCTGGGTCGATCCCGTCGCATGCCTGACGACGCTCATCTGGCCGGCGCTGGCGGTCGGCTTCCGCTTCTCGGCGGTCGTCGCGCGCATGCTGCGCTCCACCATGATGGAGGTCTTCCGCGAGGACTATATCCGCACCGCCCGCGCCAAGGGCACGCGCGAGACGCGCGTGGTGACGAAACACGCGATGCGCAACGCCATGCTGCCGACGATCACGGTGATCGGCATCGAGTTCGCCTTCCTCATCAGCGGCCTGATCGTCACCGAGCAGGTGTTCAACCTGCACGGGCTCGGCAAGCTCTTCATCGAGGCGGCGAGCCACAACGACTTCATCCTGCTGCAGGGCATGGTGATGGTCATCGCCGTGATGATGGTGCTGATCAACCTCGTCGTCGACCTGCTCTATTGCGTGCTCAATCCGAGGATACGCTACCAATGACCATGGCCGCCACCGCATCCTCCCGCGGACCGCGAAGCGCGCTCCTCGCCAACATGGCCGATTTCGCGCGCCGCCAGCCGGTCGGCGCCGTCGGCTTCGTGGTCATCGTCCTGCTCGCTCTGGTGGCGATCTTCGCCGAGGTCGTCAGCCCCTATTCGCCGTTCAAGAACGACTATGGCGCGATGATGGTGGGGCCGGACGCGGCGCATTGGCTGGGCACCGACAACTACGGCCGCGACATCCTCTCCCGCATCATCTACGGCACCCGCACCGCGCTGGTGGTCGGCTTCGCCTCCTCCTTCATCGGCTGTACCATCGGCGCGCTCGTCGGCACGCTGTCGGCCTATTTCGGCGGCAAGACCGACCTCATCATCCAGCGTTTCGTCGATATCCTGCTCACCATCCCGGTGATCGTCACGGCGATCGTCACCGCCGCCGTGCTGGGGCGCAACCGGCTGGGGCCGGTCGATCTCAACCTGATCGCCGCCATCGCCATCGCCGTCTTCCCGAGCGTGACCCGCGTGGTGCGCGCGGCGGCGCTGGCGATCCGCGACCTTCCCTATGTCGATGCGGCCCGCGTCAGCGGCTTCTCCAATGCGCGCATCATCCTGCGCCACATGCTGCCCAATGTGATGGCGCCCTATCTCATCATGCTGACGGGCTATATCGGCCAGGCGATCCTGCTCAGCGCGGCGCTCACCTATATCGGGCTCGGCGTGTCGGAGCCGCAGCCCGACTGGGGCCTGATGCTGTCGGGCGAGGCGGCCAATTTCTATCGCGAGGCGCCGTGGATGATCCTGTTTCCGGGCCTTGCCGTCACCATCGCCGTCTTCGCCTTCAACCTCTTCGGCGACAGCCTGCGCGACTGGCTCGATCCGAAGTTCGCGGAGTAAAACCGGTTACAGGTCGGCATTGCAGGGCGTGGCGGGTGGCGAGGCCGGCACGGCGGGGTTGCGATAGCCCTCGAACCAGGCCGCCTCGATCCGGTCGCGGGTGGCGAGCAGCGCGGCGAGGAAGGCTTGCACCGTATCCTCGTCGAAGCGCTCGAGCGGGCCGGAGATGCTGACCGCGGCGGCCACCTCTCCATGCCGGTTGCGCACCGGGACGGCCACGCCGCGCACGAAGGCGTTGAACTCGCGGTCGGCGACGGAATAGCCCTGCTGGCGGATGCGCGCCAGCTCCGCAAACAGCCTGTCGGGCGTCGCCACTGTCCGCTCCGTATAGGTCTCCAGCGCGGCCGCGCATTGCGCGATGACCTCCTCGGGCGCGAAGGCGAGCAGCAGCTTGCCGGGCGAGATCACATGCAGCGGCGCGCGCGAGCCGATGCGCGTGAAGCTGCGGACGGCCTTGGCCGATTCGATCCGGTCCACGATCACCGACGAGACCCCGTCGCGCACCGACAGCAGCACGTTCTCGTCGAACTGCTCCGAAAGCGCCTCCAGCAGGCGATGCGCCGCCTTCATCATGCCTTGGTGCTGGCCGATCTGGGTCGAGACCTCGAAGAGCTTGTAGGTGATCTCGTAGAGCGGCCGGTCGGCGCGCTGGCGCACATAGCCCATCGCCTTCAGCGTCTGCAGCAGGCGATAGGCGTTCGACGTGGTCAGCTCGTTGGCCTGCGCGATGTCGGACAGGCGCATCGGCCTGCCGGCCTCCGCCATCGTCTCCAGAAGCCTCAGCCCCTTGTAAAGCGTCTTGTCGACCATCGCATCATCCCGTCGCCAAAGCAGGGGCAGGCATTTCGCCGATGGCCTGCGCCACCTGCCCGGCCGCGCGCATCACCGCCGCGACGCGGTCCGCGCGATGTGTCTCGCTCCACCGCCGCAGCGGACCCGATATGCCGATTGCCGCGATCACCGAGCCGCCGGCCGAACGGACGGGCGCGGCGATGCTGAAATAGGTGTCGCCCGGATCGGCGGCTTCCGCCAGATAGCCGTCCCGCTCGATGCCGGCAAGGCAGGCCAGCAGTTCGGGCGAGCGCTCGTCACCGGCCAGCAGGTCGAGCTCCGCCTCGCGCATGCGCGGCGTCAGGAAGGCGAGCAGCACCAGCCCGAATGCGTGCCGGTGCAGCGGGTGAGGGCTGTGCGCCTGCGGCACGAAGGAAACCCATTCGCTGCTGACGCAGGCGTCCACCACCACCGCCGCATGGCGGTCCAGCACCACGAGCTGCGCCGTCTCGCCGGTCGCCTCCGCGAGCGCCTCCAGCACCGCATGCGCGGCCTCGCCGAAGGTGAACTGCTCACGCACCTGCCCGCCGAGGTCGGAGAGCTTCAGCGTCGCGCTGTAGCGCCGCGTACCAGGCGAGAGCTGAACGTAGCCGGCATGGCGAAGCGTCAGCAGCACGCGATGCGCGTTGCTCTTGTCGAGGTCGCAGGCCGCGGCGATGTCGGTCAGGCGCGCCTCCGGCCCGAGCCGCACCAGCGCCTCCAGCACGCGCAGCCCCTTGAGCAGGGTCCTGTCCAAGCTTCCTCCCTAGAGTTCCAACATCTAAAACTCATTTTTGTATTGCAGCAAGAAAAATTTCGCGCTTATATCCGCTGCCCGCGGGAGAGTATGTGGGCCAGGGAGGAAATCATGAAGCGTCTTGTCGTGGCCGCGCTCGCGGTTCTTTTGACCACCGCAGCCCATGCCGAGTGGCCGGAAAAGCCGATCACCATGATCGTGCCCTACCAGCCGGCGGGGACCACCGACCTTCTGGCCCGCGAGGCCGCCAAGGCGATCTCGGACGCCGTCGGCCAGCCGGTCGTGGTCGAGAACAAGCCGGGCGCCGGCGGCGTGCTGGGCACCTCGCTCGTCGCGCAGGCGAAGAAGGACGGCTATACGATCCTGTTCGGCAACAATGCCACGCAGGTCGTGCAGCCGCTGACCAATTCGGCGGCCAAATACGATCCGCTGAAGGATTTCACCTCGATCGGCTCCACGGCCGACACCTCGACCTTCTTCGGCGTCCTGAAGTCGACCAACATCACCACGCTCGAACAGTTCATCGACTACGCCAAGGCCCATCCCGGCCTGAAATACGGCACGGCCGGCGTCGGCTCGATCGGCCAGTTCACCGTCGAGATGTTCCGCCTCGCGGCCGGCATCGACGTGCGCCACATCCCCTATGACGGCAGCATGGCCGCGCTCACGGCGATGATGTCGGGCGAGACCTTCTTCACCATGGACCCGGTCGTCTACGGCCAGGGCGACCCCGACAAGATCAACATCCTCGCCGTGCTCGCCGACCGCCGCTATCCCGGCCTGCCGGACGTGCCGACCGCCAGGGAGCGCGGCATCGATGCCGGCATCACCGGCTGGTTCGGCGTCATCGCGCCCGCCGGCATTCCCGAGGAGGCGCGCAAGAGGATGTCCGACGCGCTCAAGGCGATGAGCGAGACGCCCGGCTATCAGGAGCGCGTGAAGAAGATGGGCCTGGTGCCGTTCTTCCGCGACTATGCCGATCTGGACGCGCAGATCGAGACCGACCTGAAGGTCTTCGCCGACCTGCGCGACAAGGCCGGCATTCCGCGCCGCTGATCAGCGGGGCTGTTTCTGCAAGAGGGACGGGCGCCGCGCCGCCTGTCCGGGGAGGGAAGATGTACGAGAACATACGCTACAGCGAGCAGGACGGCATTGCGCATATCGTGCTGGACCGTCCGGCGAAGAAGAACGCCATCACCACGCAGATGTTCGCCGATCTGCGCGCCTGCTGGGACGCCTTCGACAAGGGGCCGGCGCGGGTCGCCATCCTCTCCTCGGCCCTGCCGGACATCTTCTGCGCCGGCGCCGACCTGACCGATCCGCCGGCCGAGTTCTGGAGCGCGCTGCCGGAATTCGGCTTCAGGACCGACAAGCCCATCATCGCCGCCGTCAACGGCAAGGCGATCGGCGTCGCCTTCGTGCTGGTCACCATGTGCGATTTCATCGTCATGTCGGAAGATGCCAGCCTGATCTATCCCGAGGCCAAGATCGGCGTCGCCAAGGGCGCGGTGTCGATGCTCGTCAAGCGCATGCCGCTGCATGTGGCCAATGAGGTGATGCTGCTGGGCGACCCCATGCCGGCGCAGCGGGCCTACGATATCGGCTTCGTCAACCGCATCGCGCCGAAGGGCCGGCATCTGGCCGAGGCCGGGCGCATCGCATCCACCCTGCTCGCCAATGCGCCGCTGGTCATCGAGATGCTGAAGCGCATGTCGCTCGACGCCTTGGGCGACACGCCGATCCAGGCCTTCGCGCAGCTCAGCAAGGCGATCGGCAAGGTCGGCAACAGCCAGGACGCCATCGACGCGCTGGTGGCGTTCCGCAACAAGACCAAGCCTGTTTTCCACGGGCGCTGAACGCGGCCTTCCGCGGCTGGTGCGCCGCTGAGGCCGCGTCCGGGCGAGGAGGAACACGCGTGAGCAACGACATAGGCGACGCCGGTCTCGCGCCGGCCCCCGCGACGGGATCCGACCGCGTCCTCTCCCAGGATTTCTGGGGCGGTGTCATCCTCGCACTCTTCGCCGCCGCCGCGATCTGGGAGGCCTACAAGCTTCCCGCGACCGAGGACGAGCTCGGCGCGAGCTTCTTCCCCTTCTGGATCGGCGTGCTGATCGCCATCTTCGCGCTGCTGCTCTTCATCAATGCCTGGCGCGGCAAGAGCGTCATCGCCGAGCGCCCGGCCTGGCGACCCTTCCTGTTCAGCTTCGCCAGCCTGCTCTCCTTCGCCTTCCTCATGCCGGTCGTCGGCGGCGTGGCCGCCATGATCGCGGTGGTGACGCTTGCCGCGCTGGGCGAACCGGGCAGGTCGCTGCGCGAGATCGTCGTCCTCAACGTCATCGTCATCGTGCCCCTGTGGCTGATCTTCGTGGTCGGCCTCTCGGTGCAGATCCCCCTGTTCTGAGGCCGGGCCGATGGGTCTCTTCGACAATCTCGTTCTCGGCTTCGAGGTGGCGCTGACCTGGCAGGCCCTGTGGTTCTGCTTCATGGGCGTCAGCGTCGGCATGTTCATCGGCGTGCTGCCCGGCATCGGGCCGCTGGCGGCGATCTCCATGTTGCTGCCGCTGACCTATTACACCACGCCGACCAATGCGCTGATCATGCTGGCCGGCATCTATTACGGCTCGCAATATGGCGGCTCCGTTTCCTCGATCCTGCTGCGCCTGCCGGGCGAGGCCTCAACCGCCATCACGGCCATCGACGGCTATGAGATGACCAGGAAGGGCCGCGCCGGCGCGGCCCTTCTCATCACCACCGTGGCATCCTTCGTGGGCGGCACGATCGGCATTATCCTGATGACGGCCTTCGCGCCGCTGCTCGCCGACCTCGCGCTGAGCTTCGGCTCGGCCGAGATGTTCGCGCTGATGGTCGCCGGCCTGACCGCCGCTTCCGCCCTCACCGACGGCTCGCCGGTCAAGGGTTTCGCCATGGTCGCGATCGGCCTCATCGTCGGCATTGTCGGCATGGACGTCACCACCGGCGTCATGCGCTTCACCTACGACCAGATCGAGCTGCTCGACGGCGTCAATCTCGTCGCCGCCGCGCTCGGCCTGTTCGGCGTGTCGGAGATCCTCGCCAATATCGGCCAGCCGCAGGCGAAGGAGGTGGTGACCCGCAAGGTCACGCTGCGCTCCATGATGCCGACATGGCAGGAGACGCGCGACGCCATTCCCGCCACGCTGCGCGGCAGCGCCGCCGGCGTGCTGTTCGGCATCCTGCCGGGCGCCGGCGCGACCATCTCCTCCTTCTTCTCCTACGCGGTGGAGAAGCGCTTCTCGCGCAACCGCGACAGGCTGGGCACCGGCGCGGTCGAGGGCGTGGCCGGGCCGGAAGCGGCCAACAATGCGGCGGCGCAGACGGCCTTCATCCCGGCGCTGACGCTCGGCATTCCCGGCAATCCGCTGATGGCGCTGATGCTGGGCGCGATGATCGTCCACGGCGTCGCGCCGGGCGCGCGCATGCTCACCAACACGCCGGACGTCTTCTGGGGGCTGGTGGCGAGCTTCTGGATTGGCAACCTGATGCTGCTCATCCTCAACATCCCGCTAATCGGCATCTGGGTGCGCATGCTGACCGTGCCTTACCGGCTGCTCTATCCGGCCATCATGCTGTTGATCGTCATCGGCGTGTACAGCGTCAACAACAGCGTCTTCGACATCTATGTCCTCGTCTTCTTCGGCCTGCTCGGCTACGCCATGCGCCTGCTCGGCTTCTCGCCCGCGCCGCTGGTGCTCGGCCTCGTGCTCGGGCCGATGCTGGAGGACAATCTGCGCCGCTCGCTGATGCTTTCCGACGGCGACTATTCCATCTTCGTCACCCGGCCCATCAGTTGCGGGCTGCTGGTGCTGACGGTGCTGCTGATCGCGCTGGCGCTGCAACGCGCCTGGGTCGGCAAGGCGATGGCGCCTGCGGGCGACGACTGACGACAATCTGTGGAGGAAAGCTGACACCATGCCCCTGAGAAGCGAGCTCATGCCCGTCGCGAACATCATCCGCCCGCGCTCCGTCGCGGTGATCGGCGCGACCGAGGACTACGTCAAGTTCGGCGGACGTTTCACGCACCATCTGGTCGAACTCGGCTTCAAGGGGCGTTTCATCCCGGTCAATCCGCGCCGCGCCGAAGTGCTCGGCCACAAGGCCTTTCCGAGCATCCTCGAACTGGACGAGATGCCCGACCTCGCGCTGGTCGCGGTGCCGGCCGAGCTGCTGCGCCAGACGGTAGACGAATGCGGCCGCGCCGGCGTCGGCGCCTGCATCGTCGTCACCGCCCAGCTTTCCGAGTTCAGCGAGGAGGGCGCAGCCCTCGAGCGCGAGATCGTCGAGGTTGCCCGCTCCTACAATATGCGGCTTGTCGGCCCGAACTGCATGGGTTTGATCGTGCCGCCGCACGGCATGGGCCTCACCTCCTCGCAGACGCTGCGCTATGCCGGCCGGCTGAACAGCGGCTCCGTCGCGCTGGTCAGCCAGAGCGGCGCGCTGATGGGCTCGCTCTTCGCCGTGGCCACCGACCATGGCGTCGGCCTGTCGGGCATGGTGACGGTCGGCAACCAGGCCGACATGGAGATGTGCGACTTCCTCGAAGCCTTCATCGAGGATGAGGATACGCGCGTCGTCTGCCTCTATGTCGAGGGCGTGAAGTCGCCCGACCGCTTCCGCAAGCTGGCGCGGGCCGCGCGGGCGCACGGCAAGACGATCCTCGCGGTGAAGGCCGGCGCAACGGCAGCCGGCACCGCCATGGCCCGTTCGCATACCGGCAGCATCGCCGGCTCCTACACCGCCTTCGAGACCGCCTGCCGCGAGAACGGCGTCGTCATCCTCGACGATGCCGAAGCGATGATCCTGTGCGCCAACATCATCGCCAAGAACCCGCCCATGGGGCCGGGCGCGACGGGCATCGTCGTCTCCTCGGGCGGCGGCGGCGCGGTGCTCATCGACCGGCTGACCGACAAGGGCATTCCGCTGGCGCGCTGGGCAGAAGTCACTCACCAGCGGCTCGACCAGGACTATGGCAGCGGCCACCGCAACAATCCGATCGACCTCGGCGCGCACAAGGGCAAGCTCGACATCTCGGTCTTCCGCCGCGCCGTCGAGGCCGTCTACGAGGACCCCGGCGTCTCTGCCCTGTTCTACATGATGACGCCGCAGCCGCTGATGCCGGAAACGATCGACATCATCCTCGACCTGCACCGGCGCGGCGACAAGCCGGTGGTGCTGTGCCTCAACACCTCGCGCTTCGGCGAGGATGTGCGCCAGCAGGTGCTGGCGGCGAAGATGCCCTTCGTCTCGCGCAACGACGACGCGGCCCGTGCGCTCAAGGCCATGTTCCAGGCCCGCGACTTCGCCGAAACGGGCCCCAAGGCGGCACCCGAGCGACCAGCCGGCACCGGCGGCGCGAAGGCCGGCCGCGCCGGCCTGCTGACGGAGCCGGAGGTCAAGGCGATGCTGGCGTCCTACGGCGTGCCGCAGCCCGTGGCGCGTGCGGCCCGCACGCCGGAGGAGGTGGTCGCCGCCGCGGGAGGCATCGGCTATCCGGTCGTGCTCAAGGGCGTGGCCGAGGGCGTGGTGCACAAGAGCGATCTCGGACTGGTCAAGGTCGGCCTTGCCGACGAGGCGGCATTGCGTGCCGCCTTGGCCGAGGTCGCGGAAGTCTTCGCGCGCGAAAAGCTCGGCGCGCCGCTGTTCGACGTGCAGCAGATGGTGGAAGGCGGCGTCGAGCTGATCGTCGGCGTGCAGAACGATGCCTCCTTCGGCCCGCAGCTCATGGTGGGCTTCGGCGGCATCTTCGTGGAAATCCTCAAGGACGTGGCTTTCGCATCGACGCCGGTCTCGCCGGCAGAGGCGGAAGGCATGCTGAAGCGGCTGAAGATGTGGCCCCTGCTTGCCGGCGTGCGCGGCCGTCCGGCCATGGATGTCGCCGCCGCATGCGAGGCGGTGGCGCGCATTTCCTGGCTTGCCGCCGATCTCGGCGATAGGCTGGTCGACATCGAGGTCAACCCGCTCAAGGTGACGCCGGCCGGCGCATGGGCCGTGGATGGCCGCGCCACGCTGTTTTGAACAGGAGAAGTCGGATGAAAAAAGGCTATCGCGCATTGCTGGACGAGGCCAACGCCATGGTCGAGGCGGTGCCGGTCGAAAAGGCGCAGGAGCTGCACGGCGCCGCCGACGTGGTCTTCGTGGACCTGCGTGATCCGCGCGAGATCGAGCGGGAGGGCCGGATCCCGTCGGCCTTCCACTGCCCGCGCGGCATGCTCGAATTCTGGATCGACCCCGAAAGCCCCTATCACAAGCCGGTCTTCGCCGAGCCGAAGCGCTTCGTCTTCTATTGCGCCAGCGGCTGGCGCTCGGCGCTGTCGGCGCGCACCGCCATGGTGATGGGGCTCGACAATGTCGCCCATCTGGCCGGCGGCTTCACCGAATGGCGCAAGGCCGGCGGCGATGTCGAGATGAAGGAGAAGAAATAGGCTGTCCGGCACGGCAGGAGACGCGGCACGCTTTTCAGCTCAAACTTGCAAAATATCGATTGCAAAAAAATGCAATCGATATTAGCTATCCCCAATCGGTTCGTCGCCAGGGGAGTTTGCCGGTGAGGAAAGTGTCGGAACGTCTCCATATCGCCCCGCAACTGAGCGCGGACGACATCCGCCGTGCGAAGCGCGAAGGCATCGCCGCCATCATCAACAACCGTCCCGACGGCGAGGAGCCGGGCCAGCCGGACGCGGCGGGCAACGCCGCCGTCGCGGCCGCCGAAGGGCTCGGCTACGTCCACATCCCGGTGGTTCCGGGACGCATCTTGCTGGAGCAGGTGCGCGGCTTCCAGCGCGCGCTCGCCGCCGCGCCCGGCCCGGTGCTTGCCCATTGCAAGACCGGCACGCGCTCGGCCACGCTCCATGTCATCGGCGAGGTTCTCGACGGCCGCATGGCGAAGGCGGACGTGATTCCCTTCGGGCGCGGCCTCGGCCTCGACCTTTCCGGCGCCGTCGCATGGCTCGACGCCAACCGCCGCTGAGGCGGTATCCCGTTTCATCATCCGGAGTTTTCGCATGAGCAGGCAGGCACCCCTCGTGAAGGGCTTCTTCGACAAGCGCACCTTCTCGATCCAGTATGTCGTCGCCGATCCCGCGACGCGCAAATGCGCCATCATCGATCCGGTTCTCGATTTCGACGAGAAGTCGGGCGCGACCGCCACGCGCAGCGCCGACGAGATACTCGCCTACATCGCCGCCGAGGGGCTGGAGGTGGAGTGGATCCTCGACACCCATCCGCATGCGGACCATTTCTCGGCCGCCCGCTATCTGCGGGAGAAGACGGGCGCCCCGACCGCGATCGGCGAGAAGGTGACCGAGGTCCAGAAGCTCTGGAAAGGATTCTACAACTGGCCGGATTTTCCGGCCGACGGCTCGCAATGGGACAAGCTCTTCGCCGAGGGTGAGACCTTCACCGTCGGCACGCTGCCGGCGCGCGTGCTCTTCTCGCCCGGCCATACGCTGGCTTCCATCACCTATGTGATCGGCGATGCCGCCTTCGTGCACGACACGCTGTTCGTGCCGGATTCAGGCACCGCCCGTGCCGATTTCCCCGGCGGCAGCGCCGCGCGCCTGTGGGATTCCATTCAGCAGATCCTCGCTCTGCCCGACGAGACGCGCATCTTCGTCGGCCACGACTACCAGCCGGGCGGCCGCGAGCCCGTGTGGGAATCCACCGTGGCCGAGCAGAAGGCCGGCAACATCCACATGTCGAAGTGCCGGACCCGCGAGGAATATGTCGCCTTGCGCGAGGCGCGCGACAGGACGCTGGCCATGCCCAAGCTGATCCTCCATGCCTTGCAGATCAACATCAATGGCGGCCGGCTGCCGGAGCCCGAGGCCAATGGCAGGCGCTATCTCAAGCTCCCGCTGGACCTCTTTCCCGGCGCGCCCTGGGATTGATCCCATGCGCAGCGATATCGCGCCCGAGACCGCCGAAATGATCGCCAGGGCCGGCGAGGCGGCCGAGTTCCTGAAGAAGTTTGCCCATCCCTCCCGCCTGATGGTGCTGTGCGCGCTGGCGGAGGGGGAGCGCTCGGTGCGCGACCTCGAGGACTTGCTGGGCATCCGCCAGCCCGGCCTGTCCCAGCAGCTCGCCGAGCTGCGCGAGGCCGGCCTGATCGTCGGCCGCAAGCAATCGAAACACATGATCTACCAACTCGCCGACGGCCGCGTGTCGGAGCTCATCACCACGATGCACGCCATGTTCTGCGCCGTCCCGCCTGCCACGAAAGATGAGAGATGACTGAGTTCACGCCTGTTGCCTCCCTTCTGGGCGGCATGATGATCGGCCTTTCCGCCGTGCTTCTGATGCTCTGGGAAGGCCGCGTCGCCGGCATATCGGGCATTGCCGGCCGCCTGCTGCCGCCGTGGCGCGACGGCGCGTTCCTGTCGCGGCTGGGCTTCGTCGCCGGCCTCGTGGCGGCGCCCTTCGCCGTCATGGCGTTCACGGGGCAGGCGATCGCGCAGACCGTATCCGGCAATGTCCCGCTGATGATCGCCGCCGGCCTTCTCGTCGGCTTCGGTTCCGTCTGGGGCAATGGCTGCACCTCCGGCCATGGCGTCTGCGGTCTGGCGCGGCTGTCGGCGCGCTCGCTGGTCGCAACGCTCGTCTTCATGGGCGTCGCCATCGTCACCGTCTTCGTGACGCGTCACCTGATCGGAGCCTGAGACATGCCCTTCCTCGTCAATCTGGCGCTCGGCCTGCTCTTCGGCGTCGGTCTGGTCGTGTCCGGCATGTCCGACCCGGCCAAGGTGCTCAACTTCCTCGACTTCTTCGGCACATGGGACCCCTCGCTCGCTTTCGTGATGGGGGGCGCTGTAGTGGTCGCCTTCTTCGGCTACCGTCTGGTCCTGTCGCGGAACAGGCCGATGGTCGGCAGCACGTTCCATCTGCCGACGAAGCGTGACATCGATGCGCGCGTGACGGTCGGGCCGGCGATCTTCGGCTTCGGCTGGGGCCTGTCGGGCTTCTGCCCCGGCCCCGCGCTCACCGCGGTCGGCTCGGGAACCACAGGCGCGCTCGTCTTCGTGCCGGCCATGCTCGCCGGCATGTGGCTGGCGCGGCTGATGGCCGAAGGCAAGCCGCAGATAGCGAGAACCTGAATCCGGAATCGAGAGAGCGGCCGATGAACAGGTTCTCCCGCTACATGCCGATTCTCGACTGGGGTCGGCGCTATGACCGCGCCGCGCTCGTCAGCGACCTGATCGCCGCGACGATCGTCACCATCATGCTCATCCCGCAATCGCTGGCCTATGCCATGCTGGCCGGCCTGCCGCCGGAGGTCGGACTCTATGCTTCCATCCTGCCGCTGGCGGTCTATGCGCTCTTCGGCACCAGCCGCACGCTTGCCGTGGGGCCCGTCGCCGTCGTCTCGCTTTTGACCGCCGCCACCGTCGGCGAGATCGCCGCGCAGGGCACGCCGGCCTATCTGGCGGCAGCGGCGATGCTGGCCATGATGTCGGGCCTGATGCTCGTCGCCATGGGCATCTTCCGCCTCGGCTTCATCGCCAATTTCCTCAGCCATCCGGTCATGTCCGGCTTCATCAGCGCGGCGGGAATCCTCATCGCCGCCGGACAGGTGAAGTACCTGCTCGGCGTCAACGCATCGGGCCAGACCCTGCCCGAGATCCTGCAAGGGCTCGCCGCCGGCATCGCCGGCACAAACATGCCGACGCTCGTCGTCGGCGGCGCGGTGCTGGCCTTCCTCTATTTCGCCCGGCTGCGGCTGAAGCCGATGCTGGTCGGGCTCGGCCTCAGCGCCCGCACGGCCGACATCCTCACCCGTACCGGCCCTGTGGTCGCCGTCGCCGCGACGATCCTCGCCACGATCGCATTCGATCTCGGCGCCGCCGGCGTGGCGGTGGTGGGCGCGATCCCGCAGGGCCTGCCCGTGCCGGCGCTGCCGGCGCCCGACCTCGATCTGGTGCGCCAGCTCGCCGGGCCGGCCTTGCTCGTCAGCCTGATCGGCTTCGTCGAATCGGTGTCGGTCGCGCAGGCGCTCGCCGCGCGCCGCCGCCAGCGCATCCGGCCCGACCAGGAACTCATCGGGCTCGGCGCGGCCAATATCGCGTCGGCCGTTTCGGCCGGCTATCCCGTCACCGGCGGCCTGGCGCGCTCGGTGGTCAATTTCGATGCCGGCGCCGAAACGCAGGCCGCCGGCCTCTTCACCGCCATCGGTATCGCGCTCGCCACGCTCTTCCTCACGCCGCTGCTGGCCAACCTGCCGCAGGCCACGCTTGCCGCCACCATCATCGTCGCGGTCCTGTCTCTGGTCGATTTCGCCGCGATCCGCCGGGTCTGGACCTATTCGCGGCTCGATTTCTCGGCCATGGCCGCGACCATCCTCGGCACGCTGCTGATCGGCGTGGAGGCGGGCGTCGTCATGGGCGTCGCGCTGTCGCTGCTGCTGCATCTCTACCGCACCTCGCGCCCGCATATGGCGATCGTCGGCCAGGTGCCCGGCACGGAGCATTTCCGCAATATCGCGCGCCATGCCGTCATCACCTCGCCCGAAATCCTGTCGCTGCGCGTCGACGAGAGCCTCTATTTCGCCAACAGCCGCTATCTGGAGGACCGCATCGCCGCGCTGGTGGCCGAGCGGCCGCAACTGCGCCACGTCGTGCTCATGTGCTCGGCGGTCAACGCCATCGACGCCTCGGCGCTGGAAAGCCTCGAGGAGATCAATCACCGGCTGAAGGATTCAGGCATCGCGCTCCACCTGTCGGAGGTGAAGGGTCCGGTGATGGACGGCCTCAGGCGGTCGCACTTCCTCGACGACCTCACCGGCGGCGTCTTTCTCAGCCAGTTCGAGGCGATCGCGACGCTCGGCAAGCCGGACGCGGCGCAAGGCGCGGTCTTTCGGCAACGCTGACCGGCGCAGGCGAGATTTTCGATCGCGATCTTGCATATTTGCTCTTGCGCGGCGCTGTGCCTCACTGACATTTTATCCTACGTTCGTGTTAGTTGTTGCGCACCCGGCACGTGTGAACGGCAGGTCGTCTCACGCAAGGCGAGTATGAGCGCTCGGCTGCGCCGCCCCGGCGGCAGGCTGACCGCTTATCCTGCGCGGCTCGCACCACGCGAAAATTGATTTGCCCGTCGTGGCGATCGGAACCTGCACGGCAAGATGCGCCGCGCTCGCACGCCGATCCCTTGCGGCGAGACGATAGGAGAGGCACTGCTTTGAGGGGCTGCAGGGACGTTGCCGGGCATGAAGGACGCCGCGCATGATCGTGTGGCATAGCGGATTGCTGCTGCTGATGGTCGTGCTGCCCTTCGTGGGCGCGCTGTTCGCAGCCCTGCTGTCGCCCAATGCGCGCAATGCGGAAGCATGGCTGGCCGGCACCGTCGCCGTCGGCGGGCTGCTGCTGACCCTTTTCGCCTATCCCGCCGTCACCGACGGCAAGGTCGTGCGCCACGTCGTCGACTGGGTGCCGTCGATCGGCCTGTCGGCGACGCTGCGGCTCGACGGCGTCTCCTGGCTCTTTTCGGTCCTGATCACCGGCATCGGGCTGCTCGTCGTCATCTATGCCCGCTACTACATGTCGCCGAAGGACCCCGTCGCGCGCTTCTATGCGCTGCTGCTCGCCTTCCTCGGCGCCATGCAGGGGCTGGTGCTCTCCGGCAACCTGATCCTGCTGGCGGTGTTCTGGGAACTCACCAGCATCTTCTCCTTCCTGCTCATCGGCTACTGGCACCACAGCCAGGCCGCGCGCGACGGCGCACGCATGGCGCTCACCATCACCGGCGGCGGCGGCCTGTGCCTGCTGGCCGGCATGGTTCTGCTCGGCAACATGGCCGGCAGCTACGATCTCGACGTGGTTCTGGCGGCCGGCGACGTCATCCGCGCGCACGACTATTACATGCCGGCGCTGCTGCTCATCCTGGCCGGCGCGCTGACCAAGAGCGCGCAGTTCCCGTTCCATTTCTGGCTGCCCAACGCCATGGCCGCGCCCACGCCCGTCTCGGCCTATCTGCACTCGGCCACGATGGTGAAGGCCGGCGTCTTCCTGCTGGTGCGCTTCTGGCCGGTGCTGGCCGGCACGCCGGAATGGTTCGCGCTGGTGGGCCTCGCCGGCCTCACCACCTTGCTGCTCGGCGCCTATTTCGCCATCTTCCAGCAGGACCTGAAGGGGCTGCTCGCCTATTCCACCATCAGCCATCTCGGCCTGATCACCGCGCTGCTCAGCTTCGGCAGCCCGCTGGCGCTGGTGGCGGCGATCTTCCACATGGTCAATCACGCCACCTTCAAGGCGTCGCTCTTCATGGCCGCCGGCATCATCGACCACGAGGCCGGCACGCGCGACATGCGCCGGCTGAGCGGCCTCTTCGGCGCCATGCCCTTCACCGCCACGCTGGCCATGGTCGCCAGCGCCGCCATGGCCGGCGTGCCGCTGCTCAACGGCTTCCTCTCCAAGGAGATGTTCTTCGCCGAGGCGCTGGAGCAGCACCAGCGCTCCTGGCTCGACCAGAGCGCCCCCTATGTCGCCACCATCGCCGGCGCCTTCGCCGTCACCTATTCTGTGCGCTTCATCCACACCGTCTTCTTCGGGCCGAAGGCGACCGACCTGCCGAGGCAGCCGCACGAGCCGCCGCACTGGATGCGCCGGCCGATCGAGCTTTTGGTCATCGCCTGCGTGGTGGTCGGCACCATTCCCGCGCTCAGCATCGGCGGCGTGCTGAACACGGCCGTCGTCTCGGTGCTCGGCGACCGCACCCCGGCCTACAGCCTCTCGGTCTGGCACGGCTTCAACCTGCCGCTGCTGATGAGCTTCGTCGCGCTTGTCGGCGGGTTCTTGCTCTACTGGGTGCTCAAGGACTATCTGCGCAACTGCGAGGAAGGTCCGCCCTTCTTCCGCCGGTTGAAGGGCCAGCGCATCTTCGAGCGCGTGCTGGTCACGGTGAGCTGGCGCTGGGCGCGCACCGCCGAGGGCTGGCTCGCAACGCGCCGTCTCCAGCCGCAGATGCGGCTCCTGACGCTGGCGGCCGTGCTTGCCGCGGTATGGGCCATGTGGGGGGCAGGCGACCTCTGGCCCCGCTTCACCATTCACGGCCTCGACCCGGTCCTGGGCACGCTGTGGGCCATCGGCGCCTTCTGCGCCGTGGCCGCCGCCTATCAGGCGAAGTACCAGCGCCTCGCCGCGCTCATCCTGATGAGCGGCGCCGGGCTGGCGACCTGCATCTCCTATGTCTGGCTCTCGGCGCCCGACCTCGCGGTGACCCAACTGCTGGTCGAGATCGTCACCACCGTGCTCATCCTGCTCGGCCTGCGCTGGCTGCCGCAGCGCGACAGGCAGGCCGCCGTGGCGATCGACCCGTCCACGCGCCTGCGCCGGCATCGCGATTTCGCGCTGGCCGTGACCGTGGGCGTGGGCATCGCCATGCTCGCCTATCTCATCATGCTCACGCCGCTGCCGCCCTCGGTCGGCGATTTCTACCTCCGGCGCGCCTATGGCGAGGGCGGCGGCACCAATGTGGTCAACGTCATCCTGGTCGATTTCCGCGGCTTCGACACGATGGGCGAGATCGTCGTGCTCGCCATCGTCGCGCTGACGATCTTCTCGCTGCTGCGCCGGTTCCGTCCCGCCGAGGACAATGCGGAGATGCCGTACCAGCAGCAGGAGCAGGATGAATTCGACGATGCGCGCCAGGACCGCGAGGTCGGCGAGACGCTCAAGGACTACATGCTGGTGCCGTCCGTCATCATGCGCTGGATGTTCCCGGCCATCGTGCTTCTGGCGCTTTACCTCTTCCTGCGCGGCCACGACCTGCCGGGCGGCGGCTTCGCGGCCGGCGTGGCGATGGCCATTGGCTTCCTGCTGCAATATCTCGCCGGCGGCACGCGCTGGGTCGAGGAGCGCCTGCGCATCCTGCCGGTGCGCTGGATCGCCACCGGCCTGCTGCTGGCGGTCATGGCCGGCGTCGGCTCCTTCGTGTTCGGCTATCCGTTCCTGACCTCCTACTTCCAGTACACGCATATCCCCTTCATCGGCGACGTGCCGACGGCCTCGGCGCTGGTCTTCGACCTCGGCGTGTTCAGCCTCGTGGTCGGCGCGACCGTGCTGATGCTGGTCGCCATCGCCCACCAGTCGCTGCGCGTGCGGGCGCGCGCCTCCCGTGACGGAGGGCGCGACTGATGGAACTGGTCATCGCCGCCGCGATCGGGATCCTGGCCGGCTCCGGCGTCTGGCTGGTGCTGCGTCCGCGCACCTACCAGCTCGTCATCGGTCTGGCGCTGCTCTCCTATGCGGTCAACCTGTTCATCTTCAGCGTCGGGCGCCTGCGGGTGAACGCCGCGCCGGTCATCGACAAGACGAAGGAGATCGATCCGGCCGCCTATACCGATCCGGTGCCGCAGGCGCTGGTGCTGACGGCCATCGTCATCGGCTTCGCCACGACGGCGCTGTTCCTCGTCGTGCTCATCGTGTCGCGCGGCCTCACCGGCACCGACCATGTCGACGGAAGGGAGGGCTAGATGGAGATCGCGCCCACCCACATCGTCATCGCGCCGATCCTGATCCCGCTGGCCATCGGCGCGCTGCTGCTGTTCTTCGACGACCGCGAGCGCCGCCTGAAGCTCGTCCTGTCGCTGCTGTCGGCCGCGCTGGTCCTCGTCATCTCCGTCATCCTGCTCCTGCGCGTGCACACCGGGCAGGGCACGACGGCGCTGATCTATCTGGTCGGCAACTGGCCGATCCCGATCGCCATCACGCTGGTGGCCGACCGGCTCGCCACGGTCATGCTCGTGCTCGTCGCGGCGCTGGCGATCCCCGCGCTCCTCTTCGCCGCCGAGCGGTGGGAGAAGGTGGGTCCGCATTTCCATTCGCTGTTCCAGTTCCTGCTGGTCGGGCTGAACGGCGCCTTCCTCACCGGCGACCTGTTCAATCTCTTCGTCTTCTTCGAGGTCATGCTGGCCGCCTCCTACGGGCTGGTCCTGCATGGCGGCGGCGTGGCGCGGGTGCGGCCCGGCCTGCACTACATCGCCGTCAATCTCGGCGCCTCGCTGATCTTCCTCGTCGGCATCGCCATGGTCTTCGGCGCGTCCGGCAGCCTCAACATGGCCGAGATCGCGCAGCGGGCGGAGGGTCTCGAAGGCTTCGCGCAGCCCGCCTTGCATGTCGGTCTGGCGCTGCTCGGCGTCGCGTTCCTCCTCAAGGCGGGCATGTGGCCGCTCGGCTTCTGGCTGGTGCCGGCCTATGCCTCGGCCGCCGGGCCGGTGGCCGCCGTCTTCGCCATGCTGAGCAAGGTGGGCATCTATTCGCTGCTGCGGCTGGCGCTGCTCCTGCCGGGACAGGGCGCCGCCTTCGGTTCGGTCATCATCTTCCTCGGCGGGATCGCCACCATATTGTTCGCCTGCCTCGGCGTGCTCGCCTCGCAGTCGATGAAGCGCGCCAGCGCCTATTTCCTGCTGATGTCGTCCGGCACCCTGATGGCCGCCTTCGGCATGGCGCATCCGCCCAGCACCGCCGGGGCGCTGTTCTACCTGCTGAGCTCCACGCTCGCCGTTGGCGCCTTCTTCCTCGTGGTCGAGGTGCTGGAGCGCGAGCAGGACGCGGCCTCCACCGTTCTGGCGGTGACGCTCGAAGCCTATGGCGACGGCGACGAGGAGGACGAGGAGGAACTGGAGATCGGCCGCATGGTGCCGGGCGCGGTGGCCGTTCTCGGCGTCAGCTTCTGCCTGCTGGCCATGGTGCTGATCGGCCTTCCGCCCTTGCCTGGCTTCATCGCCAAGTTCGCCATTCTCACCGCCCTTCTGGGACCCGGCAGCGAGGTGCTGGCCGGCAATCAGATGCGCGTCGTGCTTGCCATCCTTCTGGTCCTGTCCGGCTTCGTCGCCCTGATCGGCCTGTCGCGCATCGGCATCCGCGTCTTCTGGGCGCCGGTCGAGCCCTTCACGCCCAAGATCACCGTCATGGAGACGGCTCCGATCCTGCTGCTGCTCGCCATGCTGATCGGGCTGATGGCGCAGGCCGGCCCGGTGATGGACCTGCTCGACACGACCGCCCGCGACCTGCACGAGCCCTACAGATATCTGCAGGCCGTGTTCGGCGCGGAGCGGACGCCGCCCTTCGCGGGGAGGGAGCATTGAGGACCCTGCTGCCCTATCCGCTGCTCGCGCTCGGCCTCGCCCTGATGTGGCTGCTGCTGTCGGGCGTCTCGCGCGGCAGCGTCGTGCTGGCGGTCGCGGTCGCCTTCATCGGCACCCATGCCCTGAGGCAACTCGGCGAGGCCAGCCCGCATATCCGCCGCTGGGCGGCGATCCCGGAATTCGCCGGCGCGATGTTCTACGACATCGTCCGCTCCAACATCGCGGTGGCCGGCATCCTGCTCTTCGGCATGGGCAAGGCGCGCAGGTCGGGCTTCGTCACCATCCCGCTCCAGATGCGCAGCCCGTCCGGCCTCGCGGTGCTGGCGATCGTCATCACCAGCACGCCCGGCACGGCCTGGGTCGACTACAATGTCGCGCGCAACGAATTGCTGATCCACGTCTTCGACCTCGTCGACGAGGAGGAATGGGTGCGACTGATCCAGAACCGCTACGAGCGCCTGCTGCGGGAGACCTTCGAATGAGCGCGACGATCCTGCTCACCAGCCTGTGGATCGCGCAGGGCGCGCTGGCGCTGGCCATGTGCCTGGCGGCCTTCCGCATGGTGCGCGGGCCGCGCGCGCAGGACCGCATCCTCTCGCTCGATTTCCTCTACGCGCTGGCGATGCTCCAGCTTCTCGCCTTCGGCATGCGCAGCGGCAACGTGCTCTATTTCGAGGCCGCCCTCATCATCGGCATGCTCGGCTTCGTGGCGACGGTCTCGCTCGCCAAGTTCCTCATGCGCGGGGAGGTGATCGAATGACGATCGACTTCGCCGCGGTGCCGCTCTGGGCGGCGATCCTCGCCTCGGCCTTCATCCTTCTGGGCGCGGGCCTGAGCCTTCTCGGCGCGATCGGCCTCGTCCGGTTGAGGACCTTCTACGAGAGGCTGCATGCGCCGACGCTCGCCACGAGCTGGGGCACCGGCGGCATGGTGATGGGCTCGATGATCCTGTTCACCGTCGCATCCGGCCGGCTCGTGCTGCACGAGATTCTGATCGGCATCTTCGTCACGGTGACGACGCCCGTGACGCTGATGATGCTCGGCCGCGCCGCGCTCTATCGCGACAGGTCTGAAGGCAATATCAGGATGCCGCCCGTCCATCATGGCTCCGAACCGCCTGCGAAGTCCTCCGGCGAGGCAGCGGGCGAACGGCCGGGTTCCGTCTAGGCGATCTTCACGACCGCCTCGACAGGCGCCGCGCAAGAAATTACTTCACATATTTAATAATTGCCGGCATAGATGCGCCGTCGACATGTGAAGGAGGAACGCATGCAGGAACAGGACAACACCCCGGCGAAGGCGCTGCGCAGGATCGCCACGGAAGAGGCGTTCTCCATCCCCGAGCATTTCGACGCGATCCGCGCCCTGATCGCCGCCGGCTCGCAGGACCCAGACCTCACCCTCTGGCGCCATTTCCAGGGCAATCACCGCCCGGTCTTCGTCGACAACCTGCAGGACGTCGATTTCCAACGCCTGCGCACCATGGACGAGCTGGGCGTCTCCATGCACCTCCTGTCGCTGACCTCGCCGGGCGTGCAGATGCTCGACGCCGACCGTGCGACCGGCCTTGCCGAGCTCGCCAATGACCGGCTGGCCGAGATCATCGCGCGCCACCCGACGCGCTATGCCGGCCTCGCCTCCTTCGCGCCGCAGGACCCGAAGCGCGCCGCGCGCGAGATGGAGCGCGCCGTCAACGACCTCAAGCTGAACGGCTTCGTGCTCAACTCGCACACCAATGGCGAATATCTGGACGAGCCGAAGTTCCGGCCCATCCTGGAAGCCGCCGAGGGGCTGGGCGCGGCGATCTATCTCCACCCGCGCACGCCGCCCAAGCCGGTCGCCGACCTCGCCAACAAATACGGTCTCGAGACCGGCATGTGGGGCTACCAGACCGACGCGGCGCTGCATTCGCTGCGCATGATGTATGGCGGCGTGTTCGATGATTTCCCCGGCCTGAAATTCGTCCTCGGCCATATGGGCGAGGGCCTGCCCTACTGGGCCTGGCGCCTCGATTACTGGGGGCGCAACGGCGGCCGCCGCCCGCCGGTGAAGCGCGCCCCGAGCGAATATCTGCAGGAGAACTTCGCCATCACCACCAGCGGCATGGAATGGACGCCGGTGCTCAAATTCTGCATCGACACGCTCGGCGCCGACAAGATCATGTTCGCCATCGACTATCCCTATCAGGAGCCGGAGCCGGCCGTGCGCTGGCTCGACAGCGCCGACATTTCGGAAGAGCACCGCGCCATGATTTACAGCGGCAATGCCGAGCGCATCTTCCGCATTCCGGCCGAACAGCCGGCCGGTTGAGCCGCTTGTCCGCCTGCATGCCAATAGGCCGCACCCCCGCCCGCGCGGCGAGGGTTGCGCGGATGGCGATCTTGCCCCATTAGAACGTTTCCAAAACGCATAATATCGTTGGAACGTGAGATGGATTTCGACGCGCTCTTCGCGGCCAAACTCGACGGGCTCCATGCCGAGGGGCGCTACCGGGTCTTTGCGGAACTCGAACGCAAGGCCGGCGCTTTCCCGGCCGCGGTGCGCCATTCCGGCGGCGCCGTCAACGATGTGACGGTCTGGTGCTCTAACGACTATCTGGGCATGGGCCAGAATCCCAAGGTGATAGCCGCCATGCACGAGGCGCTGGACCGCTATGGCGCGGGCGCCGGCGGCACGCGCAACATTTCCGGCACCAACCACTACCATGTGCTGCTGGAGCGGGAACTGGCCGACCTGCATGGCAAGGAAGCCGCGCTCATCTTCACCTCCGGCTATGTGTCCAACTGGGCCTCGCTCGGCACGCTCGGCGCGCATATTCCCGGCGTCGTCATCTTCTCCGACGCGAGCAACCATGCTTCGATGATCGAGGGCATCCGCCATTCGCGGGCGGAGCGCCGCATCTGGAAGCACAATGACGTCGCCGACCTCGACCGCCAGCTGTCGGAGTTCGGCCCGGACGTGCCGAAGATCGTCGCTTTCGAGAGCGTCTATTCGATGGATGGCGACATCGCCCCGATCGCCGACATAATCGCGGTGGCCGAGAAGCATGGCGCGATGACCTATCTGGACGAGGTCCATGCGGTCGGCATGTACGGTCCGCGCGGTGGCGGCATCGCCGAGCGCGAAGGTCTCATGGACCGTATCACCCTGATCGAGGGCACGCTGGGCAAGGCTTTCGGCGTGGTCGGCGGCTACATCGCCGGCTCGGCCAAGCTGGTCGACTTCATCCGCTCCTTCGCCAGCGGCTTCATCTTCACCACCGCGCTGCCGCCGCATGTGGCGGCCGGCGCCGTCGCCTCGATCCGTCACCTCAAGCAGAGCCCCTTCGAGCGCGCCCGCCATCAGGAGCGCGTCAACAAGGTGCGCAGCCGGCTCGACGCGGCCGGCATCCCCTACATGCCGAACGAGAGCCACATCGTGCCGGTAAGGGTGGGCGACGCCGCCAAGTGCAAGTGGATCTCCGACCTGCTGCTCGACCGCCACGGCATCTATGTGCAGCCGATCAACTATCCGACCGTGCCGCGCAAGACCGAGCGCCTGCGCATCACGCCGACGCCGCTGCACACCGACGCCGACATCGACCATCTGGTCGGCGCGCTGTCCGGCCTCTGGTCGCAATGCGCGCTGGCGCGTCAGGTCGCCTGAGCGGCTGACGCGTTTCAGCTTTTGCTTGAAGCCACTCCTTCCTTGCCACCGTTGCAGACCCCCACCCTTACCCTCCCCACAAGGGGGAGGGAGGCGTTGACGTTGCAGAATCCCCTCCCCCTTGTGGGGAGGGGTATGGGGTGGGGGTGCGTCACGCTCTGACGCCGAAGGAAGGCCCCCTCTGTGGGGTTTCTTGCCTTTTCAGCGATCGAAAACCAGCTTCGAATAGCCGGCAAATGACAGCGCCATCGCGGCGGCCGATGCGATGACGAGCGCGATGAGCGGCGACAGGCCGGGAACGAGCCACAGGACAGCGCAGTAGATCGCATAGTTGATTGCCGCCGTGGCCAGCCCGACGCCGCCATAGCGCGTGCCCTCGGCGGCGAGGCCGCGTGCGGAGGGCGCGAAGGTCACGTGGCGGTTGAGCTGCCATGTCGTCGCCAGCGCGACGGCGATCGCTGCCAGCCGGGCCGAGAAAGGCCCGAGCGACGTGGCCGCGAGCAGCAGCGCGAGCATGCCCGCATCGACGAGGAAGCCGATGCCGCCCACCAGCCCGAAGGCGGCGAGCCGCTGCGTCAGCGGCTTCATGCCGCGCGCGATTTGCGCGCGGTCGGCAGCATGGCCGTGCCGGCGCCGAAGCGCGCCGGACCGCAGGCGAGATAGGCCATGCGCATCTGCTCGGCGCGTCCCCGCGCCACGGAATCGAGGATCAGCCCCGTCACCATGAACAGCATGGCGAGCACCATCAGCCCGATCGACAGCATCCAGGTCGGCATGCGCGGCACCAGCCCGGTGGCGAAATATTCGATCAGCACGGGCGTCATCAGCACGAGGCTGGCTGCGGCGCTGGCCACCGCGATGGCGCCGAAGAAGCGCACCGGCCGCGTCTCCTTCAGCAGCATGGCGAACATCCAGAGGATTTTTAAGCCGTCGCGGAAGGTTGAGAGTTTTGACGACGAGCCTTCCGGCCGGCGGCCATAGTCCAGCGGCAGCTCGCAGGTCGGCAGCTTGAGCATCGAGGCGTGGACCGACATCTCGGTCTCGATCTCGAAGCCGGTGGAGACCGCCGGGAAGCTTTTGACATAGCGCCGCGTGAAGGCGCGGTAGCCGGAGAAGATGTCGGTGAAGTCGCGGCCGAACAGGCGGTGGTAGAGCGCGTTGAACAGCCGGTTGCCCACGGCGTGACCGGCGCGCCCGGCATCCTCCCCCACGCCGCGCCGCGTGCCCACCACCATGTCGGCGCGCTCGGTCAAAAGCAGGTTGATGAGCTGCGGCGCGTCATCGGGCGCATAGGTGCCGTCGCCGTCGGCCATCACATAGATGTCGGCGTCGATGTCGGCGAACATGCGTCGCACGACGTTGCCCTTGCCCTGGCGCGGCTCGCGCACGACATGCGCGCCCGCCGCGCGCGCCCTGAGTGCGGTGAGGTCGGTCGAATTGTTGTCGAAGACGAAGACCGTCGCGCTCGGCAGCGCGGCATGGAAGCCGGCCACGACGTCGGCGATGGTCTTTTCCTCATTGTAGCAGGGCAGAAGGATCGCGATGGTCGGCTCGGTGCGACTGGACATGACGGTCTCCGGACACCCCTTTGCGAGGCCGCTTTACTATTTGTTACAGCCGTTAAGGTTAGGTTGAGGCGTCCCTGTACTTGCTGATGGAAATCGCATGAGCCAGACAATCGCGGTTTCGGGCGCGGCCTCCGGAGCCTCGCCTCGCCGCCGCGTCTCACCGTTCGGCTTCGCCCTCCTGCTCGCGCTGGGCGCATTCGCCGTCCAGGCCGCCGGCGGCTTCCCGCGCCTGACGGATGCGGGCGGCGACAATGACAGCCTGCTGCGCCTGGTTCAGGTGCGCGACCTGATGACCGGGCAGGGCTGGTTCGACCTGACCCAGCTCCGCCTCGGCCCCGACGGGCTGCTGATGCACTGGTCGCGCCTCGTCGACCTGCCCATCGCGCTTCTCATCGGTCTCTTCGGGCTCCTGCCCGTCCCGCCGCAGATGGCGGAATGGGCTGCCATGGTGGCCTGGCCCTTCCTGCTGCTGGTCGCCGCGCTCTGGCTTCTCATCCGCGCCGCCGTGCTGCTGGGCGGCGAGGATGCGATGCTGCCGGCCGGCATTCTCGGCGTCATCGCCATGTATCATGTCGGCCTGTTCGCCGCCGGCGTGCTCGATCATCACAATGTGCAGCTCGTGCTGGTCCTCGCGGTTCTGGCGCTGCTCGCAGGGGAGCCCACCCGGCGCGCCGGCCTCGTCGCCGGCGTCGCGGCTGCGCTCATGCTGGCGGTGGGCATGGAAACCCTGCCGCTGCTCGCCGTGGCGGGCGTCGTGGTCGCGCTGCGCTTCTGGTGGGCGGGACGGTCCGAGGCGCCCTTCGCCGCCGGCTTCGGTCTGGGGCTCGGCGGCACGGCGCTGCTGATCCTCGTCGCGACGGTGCGGCCGTCCGAATGGTTCGCGCCCGCCTGCGACGCCTTCTCCATCGCCCAGGCCGCCAGCGCGGCGGTGGCGGGGCTGGGGCTGGCGGCCGCCACGCTTGCGCCCCTGTCGGCCTCGCGCATGGCGCGCACATTCTCGCTCGTGGTGCTCGGGCTCGCCGTCGTCGCGCTTGCCGTGACCTTCTTTCCCGGCTGCCTTGCCGATCCCTATGCCGGGCTCGACCCGCGCCTCCAGCGCTACTGGCTGCGGGCGGTGGGCGAGGCGCAGCCTTTCTGGCGCGTGCTGCGCAGCAATCAGGCGCAGGCGGCCGCCTTCTACGTCACGCCGGTCATCGGGCTCGGCGTATCCGCATGGATGTTCCGCCGCCACGGCGCATCGCGCGCGCTGGTCGCGGCGAGCGCATTGCTCGCCGCCGCCTTCCTTCTGTCGCTGTGGCAGGTGCGCGGCGGCAATTTCGCCGTGCCGCTGGCCGCGGTGCCGCTGGCCGCATGGGTCGCCTTGTACCGCCGCCGTGCCGCCGCCCGGCCCTCGGCCAAGACGTCGCTGGCAATGGTCGGCGCATGGCTGGTCTCCGTCAATGTCGCCTGGGGCTTGCTCGCCGCCTTCACCATCGACAGCGGCGGGGACGCACAGGCCGCGCCGGGCGAGCAGTGCACCAGCGCGTCCGCCTTCGCGGCGCTCGCCGGGCTGCCGCCGGCCACCGTGCTTGCCGTCTCGAACATCGGCTCGCCGATCCTCGCCTATACGGGCCACAGGGTGCTGGCCGGCCCCTATCACCGCAACGTCGCCGGCAACCTGCTGGTGCTCGACGCGATGATGGGCGATGCAGATGCGGCGCACGCCATCGTCCGCGATAGGCACGTCGCCTATGTCGCGCATTGCCCCGGCGACCCGGAAAGCGCCCTGCTCTCGGAATGGGCGCCCGGCGGCTTCATCGACGGGCTGCAGAAGGGCATCGTGCGGGACTGGCTGGAAGCCATGCCGCCGGCCGCCGGCGCGCCGCTCCTGCTCTATCGCGTCGTGGAACGCTGATTTCGTCCGCGAACGTCACGCTTTTTTTAAGCTGATGCTCATAGAATAGGTCCAATAACCAGAAGAAAATAACAGGGGTGCGATGCACGACCTGACGATGTTCGAGGCGACGACCAGGGAGCGGGGCGAGTTCGCCTTCACCGACCCGCTCACGGGGTTGGGAAACCGACGCCGCCTCTTCGACAAGATCGACAGGCTCATCAGCGAGCGCGCCGCCGATCCGGCGCCCTTCGCGCTGGGCATCCTCGACCTCGACGGCTTCAAGCCCATCAACGACCTTTTCGGCCGCGGCGCGGGCGATCACATCCTGCGGCAGGTCGGCCTGCGGCTGGGTGCGGCGATGGACCGGCATTCCTTCGTCGCCCGCGTCGGGCCCGACGAATTCGCCTTCCTCTGCCCCATGGTCTTCAGCGAGGAGGCGGTGGCGCGCAAGGCGCAGATGCTGATCGAGGTGCTTTCCGCGCCCTATGACGTGGGCGAGCGCACCGCGCGCCTGTCGGCCTCGGTCGGCTGCTCGCTGTTCCACTCCATGGAGGAGAACACGCAGCTCCTCGTCTCCAAGGCCGAGACCGCGCTCTACCACGCCAAGCGCTCCGGGCGCGGCGGGGTCGTGGTCTACACGATCGAGATGGAGGAGGCGGCCAAGCATGTCACGCGCATCGAGCAGGCGCTGCGCCGCGCCGTCGCCGCGGGCGAGGTCGAGCCCTATTTCCAGCCGATCGTCGATCTGAACAGCCGGCGCATCCTCGGCTTCGAGACGCTGGCGCGCTGGACCGACAAGGATCTCGGCCCCGTCTCGCCGGCGGTCTTCATCCCCATCGCGGAGGAACGCGGCATCATCGGGCCGCTGGCGCAGCTCGTCCTGCGCAAGGCCGCGGAGGCGGCGCGCGAATGGCCGCCCGACCTGTTCCTGTCCTTCAACCTGTCGCCGTCGCAGCTCGTCGACCAGAACACCGGCCTGCAGATACTCTCCATCCTCAACCGCACCGGCTTCGACCCGCGCCGCCTCGAGATCGAGATCACCGAGACCGGCCTGATGACCGACCCGGCCTCCGCCGAGAAGATCGTGGAGGATCTGAAGCGGGTCGGGATCCGCGTCTCGCTGGACGATTTCGGCACCGGCCAGTCGTCGCTCGGCCGCCTGCGCGACTTCCCCTTCGACAAGCTCAAGATCGACCGCGCCTTCATCTCCTCGGTCCTGTGGGACAAGCCGTCCGAGCACATCATCCGCGCCATCCTCGCCATGTGCGAGGGGCTCGGCATGGATGTGGTTGCCGAAGGCATCGAGGAGGAGGCGCAATCCTCGCGGCTGGTCGAGTTCGGCTGCGCGTCCGGGCAGGGTTTCCTGTTCGGCCGCCCCTGCGATGCCGTCGAGACGCTCGCGCTGGTGCGCGCCATGGCCGGTCGCCCTGTCACCGGCGCGGATGAGGGACTCGCGCCGCATACTTGACTTGCCGCCGACCCGGCTGGCTTATCGGGCTCCTGGAGCATTTGCAGCCGGACGGAATCGTCTGGCGTCGCATGAATGCGGCTAACGGAGCAGCAGATTTACCATGAACCAGGCCCGCTTCCCCGACCTCTCCGGCGCCTCGGTGCTCGTCACCGGCGGCGGCTCCGGCATCGGTGCGGCCATCACCGAGGGCTTTGCGCGGCAAGGCGCGCGCGTCGCCTTCATCGACATCGCCGCGGGGCCAAGCGCCGAACTTGCAGCCCGCCTCAGCGAGGAGACCGGCACGCGCCCGCTGCACATCGCGGCGGACATCACCGACACCGCCGCGCTGGCGGAAGCCGTCGACCTCGCGGCGACCGCGCACGGGCCCGTCTCCATCCTCGTGAACAATGCCGCGCGCGACGACAGGCATGTGCTCGGCAAGGTCTCGCAGCCTGATTGGGACGCCAATCACGCCGTGAACCTGCGGGCGCAGTTCTTCGCCGCGCAGGCGGTGGCCGCCGGCATGAAGGTCGCCGGCAAGGGTGCGATCGTCAATTTCACCTCCACCGGCTACATGATGAATGTCGGCGACTATCCGGTCTATGCCGCCGCCAAGGCCGGCGTCGTCGGCCTCACCAAGAGCCTCGCCGGCGCGCTCGGCCCCCATGGCATCCGTGTCAATGCGCTGGCGCCCGGCTGGGTGATGACGGAGCGCCAGCGGGCGCTCTGGGCCACGCCGGCCGACATCGCGGCCCATGTCGCGCGCCAGTGCCTGCGCCGCGAGATCGCCCCGGCCGACATGGTCGGCCCCTGCCTTTTCCTGGCCTCCGACGCGTCGTCCATGATGACGGCGCAGACCATCATCGTCGACGGCGGCATCCTGTGAGCATCCTGGGAACAGCCGTCTGCGAGCTTGGCGAAGGGCCGACCTATGAGGCGGCGACCGACACGCTCTGGTGGTTCGACATCGTCGCCTGCTGCCTGCACGAATACCGCTTCGCCGATGCGCGCGAACGCGTCCACACGCTGCCGATGATGGCGAGCGCGCTCGCGGTGGTCGATGCCGACAGGCATGTGCTGGCGACCGAACACGGCCTCTATTTGCGCGACGTTGTCTCGGGCCGCCTTAGCGTGCTGGTGTCGATCGAGGCCGACAATCCGGTCACGCGGTCCAACGACGCGCGGGTGCATCCCTCCGGCGCCTTCTGGATCGGCACCATGGGCAAGGCGGCCGAGACGGACGCGGGTTCCATCTACTGGTATCGCGCCGGTGAGGTGCGCCGCCTGTTCGGCGACATCACCATCACCAATTCCATCTGCTTCTCGCCGGCCGGCGATATCGGTTACTTCGCGGATACGCGGCGCAACATCGTCTGGCGCGTCGCCTGCGATCCCGCGACCGGCCTGCCCGTGGGCGAACCCTCCGTCTTCATCGACCGCAGCGGCGAAAGCGCCGGCATGGACGGCTCGGTCTGCGACGCGGAAGGCGTGGTGTGGAATGCGCGCTGGGGTGCCGGCACGGTCGATGCCTATGACATGGAAGGCCGCCTGCTGCGCTCCCTGCCGGTTCCGGCGCGGCAGGTTTCATGCCCGGCCTTCGTCGGCGCGGATGCCGGCCGCATCGCCGTCACCTCGGCCTGGCAGGGACTCGATGAGGCCGCGCTGGCTGAAGACAGGCATGCCGGCCGCACATTCCTGCTCGATCTGCCGGTGCGCGGGCGGCTCGATCCGCCGGTACTTCTCTAGCGCTCGATGCAGATCTTCGTGTGTCCGGAGCGCACGAAGCCGAGCGCATTCGCGGCTGCCTTCGACAGGTCGATCACCCGCCCTTTGACGAAAGGTCCGCGATCGTTGATCCGTACCATCACCGCCTTGCCGTTGCGCTGGTTGGTCACCCGCACCTTGCTGCCGAAGGGCAGGGAGCGGTGCGCCGCCGTCATGGCGGACGGATTCATGCGTTCCCCCGAAGCCGTCTTGGACGTCAGCGCGTACCAGGATGCACTGCCGCACTGTGCCTGCGCCGCGCCGGTGCCGAAAGCGCCCGCGAGCGCGAGCACGGCGAAGGCCGTGCCGATCCGTCGTGAATTCATCAAAAACCCTCTCTTTGACCCTTTGCGGCCAGTGCTGGCCGAATGTGGCCGCGAGGGGGCGGCGCCGGACACGTTGGATGACTCGGCGAAACCGTATGTGAGACGGCTACAATGTGAGAGCGGAAGTCAGCGCCGCGGCGCGATGAAGAAGGCGTGCACCGACATGGCCGCGAAGGCCCAGAACAGCAGCGCCCAGAACAACTGGCCCGTATAGAGCTCGAACGCGCCCCAGCCGGCGCAGATGAGCACGATCAGCACCCGCACCCAGAGCGGTCGGAAGAACGGATGGTCGGCCTCGATCAGCTTCATGGATCAGGCGAGCCGCACGCCGGCGTCGCGCATGCGCGCCGTCATCGCGGCCAGCGAGCCGCCGAGGTCGATGGCGCGGCAGCCCGCCATGGCCACGGTCACCTCGAAGCCGAGCTTCACCGCGTCCAGCGCCGAGAAGGCGACGCAGAAATCGGTCGCCAGCCCGGCCATCGTCAGCTTGTCTATGCCGCGCTCCCTGAGATAGCCGCCGAGCCCGGTGGGCGTCGTGTGGTCGTTCTCGAAGAAGGCCGAATAGGAATCGATCGCCGGCCGGAACCCCTTGCGGATGACGAGCTCGGCCTTTGTCCAGGCGAGCGCCGGGTGAAATTCCGCGCCGGTGCCGCCCTGCACGCAATGGTCCGGCCACAGCGTCTGTTCGCCATAGGGCATGGCGATGCTGGTGAAGGGCGCCTTGCCCGGATGCGACGAGGCGAAGCTCGAATGGCCGGCCGGATGCCAGTCCTGCGTCAGGACGACATGGTCGAAGCGCGCGATCATCTCGTTGATCACCGGCACCACGGCGTCGCCATCGGCGACGGCGAGCGCGCCGCCGGGACAGAAATCGTTCTGCACATCGATCACGATCAGCGCTCTGTCGGTCATCCGGACCCCCATTCACATGCACGCGGCAACAAAACCGCAATCGTCCCGCTTTGCAAGCCGCGGCGGCTTCGCATCCTCATCGCGGGCGAATCCGCGCAATGCGCGACCGGTCGCGGCGGCGAGTTTGGAACGCTGTCCCTGCCCTCCACCTTGACCCGCGGCAGGCAGGCAGCATAATCACGCCCGACACGAAGACCAGCCTTACGCGGCCGGATTGCCGCTCTCGGACGCAGCCAGGACGCCAGCGGCCGACGCCACAGCGAAGAGGTTCATCCCATGCCCACCGCCGCCCTGCGCGACACTGCGGACGCGCCGCGCACCGAGTTTCCGATCCCCGCCAATGTCTATGCGGAGAAGGTCGTCTCGGTCGAACATTTCACGCAGGATCTCTTCCGCTTCCGCATCACCCGCCCGCAGGCCCTGCGCTTCCGCTCGGGCGAGTTCGTCATGATCGGCCTGCCCAATGCCGAGAAGCCGGTCTTCCGCGCCTATTCGGTGGCGAGCCCCGCCTGGGACGAGGAGCTGGAATTCTACTCCATCAAGGTGCCGGACGGCCCGCTGACCCAGCACCTCCAGAAGATCCGCCCCGGCGACACGTTGCTGCTGCGCCAGAAGGCCACCGGCACGCTGATCGTCGATGCGCTGACGCCGGCGCGCCGCGTCTACATGATCGCCACCGGCACCGGCATCGCGCCCTTCGCCAGCCTGATCCGCGACCCCGAGACCTATGAGAAGTTCGATCAGGTCATCCTCACCAATACCTGCCGCGACATGGCCGACCTCGCCTATGGCAACCGGCTGGTGGAGGAGACGCGCGCCGACCCGCTGATCGGCGAGCTGACCGAGGGCCGCCTGCACTATTACGCGACGACGACGCGGCAGGAGAGCCCGCGCATGGGCCGCATCACCACGCTGATCGAAAACGGCAAACTGTTCGCCGATCTCGGCGTGCCGCCCTTCGACCCCGCCACCGACCGCGTCATGATCTGCGGCTCCATGGCGATGCTGAAGGACGTCAAGGAACTGGTCGAGAAAGCCGGCTTCAAGGAAGGCTCCGTCAGCGCCCCCGGCGACTTCGTCGTCGAGCGCGCCTTCGTGGGGTAGCGGAAAAGCCACTATGGCGCTGCCGCATGAGGCGGATTATATTTGCCGCATGCGCAGAGAAGAGCTGATCCAACAGTTACAAGCCCTGCGGCCGAAGCTGGAGGGAGAGGGTGTCGAGCACATCGCCATCTTCGGATCGCGCGCGCGCGGCGACCATCAGCGCGACAGTGATCTGGATATCCTCGTTGAGGTCGCTTCCGATGCGCGCTTCTCGCTGCTCAATCTGATCGGGGTCGAGCATATCATTGGTGACGAGATCGGCCTCAAGGCAAATGCCGTCATGCGGCGAAGCCTTGACGAGCGGTTCCGGAAAGCCATCACGCCGGACATTGTCGAGGTTTTCTGATGGCTGATCGGGCATATGCCCGAATGATGGATATCATCGAGGCGATCGACAATGTCGAGCGGATGCTGGAGGGCGTCGATCTCGAAAGCCTTCGCTCGGATCGGGTCCGGAGGATGGCCTATGAGCGCTTCCTGGAGATCATCAGCGAAGCTTCACGCCACGTCCCCGACCACGTCAAATCATCCGCGCCGGGGATTCCGTGGCGACGGGTCGCTGACATCGGCAACCATCTCCGGCATGGCTATAACAGGATCGACCTTGTGACCATCTGGTCCATCCATGACGATGGCTTGCTCAGGCAGCTCAGGGAGACGATCGCCGAAGCGGCAGAGCGGCTTCCTAAAACGCCTTGAAGGTCAGCGTCGTCAGCGAGCGCACGATGCCCGGCACGTCGGCGACGTGGTCGTTGATGAACTTGCCGATATCCTTCTCGTCCTCGATGTAGATCTTCATCAGCAGGTCGTATTCGCCGCTGGTCGAGTAGAGCTCGGAGACGATCTCGCGCTCGAAAAGCGCGTCGGCGACCTCATAGGTCTTGCCGGGGGCGCATTGAAGCTGGACGAAGACAGCGCGCATCGATTTTTTCCTCTTATCGGTGGCAAAGTCGCCTGCGCGGCGTCAGGCTGTCAACAGCGCTCGTGTGAGCGGATGATCCGGATCCGTCAGGCCGTCGCATATGTCGTAATGGTGGCGGTCGGGCTCTTCCACGGCGGCCGTCGCCGCGCCGAGGCCCTTCCACATGTCGGCGAGCAGCCGGTTCTGCCGCAGGAACTCGGCGCGCTCGGCCGCACCCACCCAGCAGGTCAGCCGCGCATCCGCCGCGGGCACGAGCAGCGCCGGGCTTTCCCGCGTCGCTTCATCCATGTCGAGGCGCAGCGTCTTGTTCATCGCCGTGTTGAGCAGCGGCCGCAGATCGTGCAGGCCGGAGATCGACACGACATGGCGCAGGCGCGCCGCGACCGCCGCCGGAAGCGGGCCGTCGGCGCACAGCATGCGCGTCGCCAGATGGCCGCCCGCCGAATGGCCGGCGAGGCGTATCGGTCCCTCGACGCGCTGTGCCGCCTCGCTGACGGCGAGGCCGATCTCCGCCGTGATCGCGCTGATGCGGACCTGCGGGCACAGCGTGTAGGAAGGCATCGCCACGGCGAAGCCGTGTGCGACAGGGCCCGCCGCCAGATGCGACCAGTAGCTGCGGTCGAGCCGCATCCAGAAGCCGCCATGCACGAAGACGACGAGCCCCCGCGCATCGCCTTTTGGCAGGAAGAGGTCGAACCGGTTGCGCGCGCCCTTGGCATAGGGATGTCGAGCGCGGCACGTCCCTCGGCCAGCATGCGCGCGCGAAAATCCGCCGCCGGCGCCACCCATGCCTCCGGCCAGCGCTCGCCGCGCGGAATGTTCACGCCGTTGGCATAGGCATTGTCCCAGTCGTCGATGCGGTGCAGGAACATCGGGCTCTCCTCTTCGCGAGAGATAGCCTTTCGCCGTGCGTCCGTCATCATTCGCATGGCGCTTGCTTGACGTTGCCCGCATGAATGTGGACTTTGCTGGCGAACCGACGGGGACCGCTGCCGCGGCGTGAGATTTTCTTTGATTTTGGGGAGTGAAGTTCAGATGAGGAATATCGTTGCAGCCGCCGCGCTTGCGCTGGCTTTCGGGGTCTCCGGCGCCGCGCTGGCCGAGCCGCTCAAGGTGGGCATGATCACCACGCTGTCAGGCGGCGGCGCCGGCCTCGGCGTCGATGCGCGCGACGGCTTCATGCTGGCGCTGAAGAATGCCGGCGATGCGGCCAGGGAAATCACCGTCGTCACCGAGGACGACGGCCAGAAGCCGGAGCTCGCCGTGCAGATCGCCGACAAGATGATCCAGTCCGAGCAGGTCGACGTGCTCACCGGTATCATCTGGTCGAACCTCGCAATGGCGGTGGTGCCGTCGGCCGTCGCGCAGGACAAGCTCTACCTGTCGGTCAATGCCGGCCCCTCCGCGCTCGCCGGCGCGGGCTGCAACGCCAACTATTTCAACGTCGCCTACCAGAACGACAATTTCCACGAGGCGATGGGGCAATACGCCAGCCAGACCTACAAGAAGACCTTCATCATGGCGCCGAACTATCCGGCCGGGAAGGATTCGCTCACCGGCTTCAAGCGCTATTACAAGAACGAGCTGGCCGGCGAGATCTACACGCAGGTCGGCCAGACCGACTATGCCGCCGAGATCGCGCAGATCCGCGCCTCGGGCGCCGACTCGCTCTTCATCTTCCTGCCCGGCGGCATGGGCATCGCCTTCATGAAGCAATATGCGCAGTCGGGCGTCGAAATCCCCGTCATCGGCCCCGGCTTCTCCTTCAGCCAGGACGTGCTGCCGGCGATCGGCGATGCGGCGCTCGGCGTCAGGAACAGCGCCTCCTGGTCGCCCGACCTCGACAATGAAGCCAACAGGGCCTTCGTGGAGAGCTTCAAGGCGGCCTACGGACGCCTGCCCTCGGTCTATGCCGCGCAGGCCTACGACACCGCCAACCTGCTCGTCTCGGCCGCCGGCAAGGCCAGCGTGAAGGATCTGGAGGCCTTCCGCGCGGCGCTCAAGGCAGCCGAATTCGACAGCGTGCGCGGCAAGTTCAAATTCAACACCAACAACCACCCGATCCAGGACATCTATGTCCGCGAGGTGGTGAAGGACGGCGACGTCCTGACCAACAAGATCATCGCCACCGCCTTCACCGACCACGGCGACGCCTATGCGGAGCAGTGCGCGCTGAAATAAACGAGAGTTAGCTCCCTTCTCCCCGCCCGCGGGGAGAAGGTGCCGGCAGGCGGATGAGGGACAGCGCCCGCGCTGGCCAGTTCCGACACCCGGCTTCGCCTTACTCGTCTTCCGCCGAAAAGCAGGGCGCCCACCCCGTGCAAACCGCCCTTTTCCTCGAACAGCTCCTGAACGGACTCCAACTCGGCGTCATGCTGTTCCTGATGGCGGCGGGGCTGACGCTGATCTTCGGCGTCATGGGGCTGATCAACCTCGCGCACGGCTCGCTCTACATGGTCGGCGCCTTCGGCTGCGCGGCGGTGGCCGCGTGGACCGGCTCCTTCTGGCTCGGGCTGGCGGCGAGCCTCGTCGCGGCCGCGGCCGCCGGCGCGATCCTCGAAGTCGCGGTGATCCGCAGGCTTTACGCACGCGACCATCTCGATCAGGTGCTCGCCACCTTCGCGCTCATCCTCGTCTTCTCGGAAGGCACGCGCTGGCTGTTCGGCTCCTTCCCGCTCTATCTCGACATTCCGCCGCTCCTGCAAGGCACCGTGCCGCTGCCCGGCGGCGGCCGCTACCAGCTCTACCGCCTCGCCATCATCGGCGTCGGCATCGCCGTGGCGGTCGGCCTTTACCTGCTGATCGGCCGCACGCGGCTCGGCATGCGCATCCGCGCCGGCGAGAGCGACCGCGAGATGATCGCGGCACTCGGGGTGGATGTGAACACGCTCTATACCGTCGTCTTCGCGCTCGGCGCCGCGCTTGCGGGATTGGCCGGCGCGCTGGTCGGCGCGCTGCAATCGGTGCAGGTCGGCATGGGCGAGCCGGTGCTGATCCTCGCCTTCGTGGTCATCGTGATCGGCGGCATCGGCTCCATCCGCGGCGCGCTGGCGGGCGCATTGCTGGTCGGCGTGGTGGATACGATGGGCCGCTTCCTGCTGCCGCAGGCCTTCGGCATCTTCATGGCGCCTTCGCAGGCCGGCCTCGTCGGCGGGGCCGTCGCCTCCATGCTCATCTACATCGTCATGGCGGTCATTCTGGCGCTGCGCCCGCAGGGCCTCTTCGGGGCACGTGGATGACGATGCGGCGCGAGCATATCGTCAATATCGCGCTGGCCTCGCTGCTTTTGGCGGTGCCGCTCACGGCGCTGTGGGCGAGCCAGCCCTTCTATGTCACGCTTGCCACCCGCATCGCCATCCTCGCGCTGGCGGCGGTCGGGCTCAACATCGCGCTCGGCCTCGGCGGGCTGGTCTCCTTCGGCCATGCCGCCTTCTTCGGCATCGGCGGCTATGCGGCCGGCATCCTCGCCAGCCACGCCATGTCGGGCGAGCCGCTCGCTTTCGGCATTCCGGGCACCAACCAGATGCCGCTCGTCTGGCTCGTCGCGGTGCCGGTCGCGGGCCTCGCGGCGGCGGCCATCGGCGCGATCAGCCTGCGCACCTCGGGCGTCTATTTCATCATGATCACGCTCGCCTTCGCGCAGATGCTCTATTACTTCGCCATCTCCTGGCCCGCCTATGGCGGCGAGGACGGCCTGTCGATGGCGCTGCGCAACCAGTTTCCGGGCGTCAACACGCTGCGCCCGCTGCCCTTCTTCCTGATCTGCTACGCGCTTCTGCTGGCGGGCACCGGGCTTTTCGTCATGCTGCGCGGCTCGCGCTTCGGCGCGGCCCTTCAGGCGGCGCGGCAGAACCCGCTGCGCCTCACGGCAGTCGGCATCGCGCCCTACCGGATACGCCTCGTCGCCTTCGTCCTGTCGGCCATGCTCACGGCGCTCGCCGGCGCGCTCTATGCCGACCTCAACCGCTTCGTCAGCCCGTCCATGATGTCGTGGCACATGTCGGGCGAGTTGATCGTGCTGGTCATCCTCGGCGGCGTCGGACGCGCCTTCGGCCCGCTCGCCGGCGCCATGCTCTTCGTGCTGATGGAGCACTATCTGGGCAGCCTCACCGAACGCTGGCAGCTTTTCCTCGGCCTCGTCCTGCTCGGCACCGTGCTTTTCGCCCGCGGCGGCGTGCTCGGCCTGCTGGCCGGAAAGGATCGCCATGGCTGAGCCGGTCCTCGAAGTCGCCAGCCTCACCAAACGCTTCGGCGCGCTGACGGCGACCGACAACGTTTCGCTCGACCTGAAGCCAGGCGAAATCCACGCGCTGATCGGCCCCAACGGCGCCGGGAAATCCACGCTCATCCACCAGATCTGCGGCACGCTCGCGCCCGACAGCGGCGAGATCCGCTTCGCCGGCCGGCGCATCGACGCGCTCGACGCGGCGGCGCGGACTCGCCTCGGCCTCGCCCGCACCTTTCAGGTGTCGTCCGTGGCGGCGGAGTTTTCAGCCCTGCGCAACGTCATGCTGGCGGTGCAGGCGCGGCAGGGCTCCAGCTTCCGCTTCGTGCGGCCGGTGATGCGCGACGCCTCGCTCACCGGGCCCGCCATGCGCGAGCTGGAACGCGTCGGCCTCGCCGCCCGCGCCCATGTCCCGGCGGCCGAGCTTTCGCATGGCGAGCGGCGGCAGCTCGAGATCGCCATCGCATTGGCGATGGGCGCCCGCGCCTTCCTGCTCGACGAACCCATGGCCGGCATGGGTCCGGAAGGCTCGCAGGCTTTGACCGCCTTCCTCGACCGTTTGCGCCACGACGCGCCGATCCTGCTGGTCGAGCACGACATGAACGCCGTCTTCGCGCTGGCCGACCGCATCTCCGTGCTGGTCTACGGTCGCATCGTCGCCACCGGCACGGTGGACGAGATCCGCCGCGACCCGCAGGTGCGCCGCGCCTATCTTGGCGAGGAGGCGTGATGCTTCTGGAACTCGCCCAGGTCGAAGCCTGCTACGGCCCCATCCAGGCGCTGTTCGGCGTCGACCTGACGGTGGCCGAGGGCGAGGTCGTCGCCTTGATGGGCCGCAACGGCATGGGCAAGACCACCACCATCCGCGCCATCTGCAACCTGACGCCGCCGACCGGCGGCAGGCTCCGCTTCGCCGGCACCGACATCGCCCGCCTTGCGCCGCACCGCATCGCGCGCATGGGCATCGGCCTCGTCCCCGAGGGGCGGCGCTGCTTCCCCAACCTCACGGTGGAGGAAAACCTGCTGGCTGCCGCGCGCGACGGCAAATGGACGTTCCGCACCGTGACGGAGCTCTTCCCCCGGCTGGCCGAACGCCGCCAGCAGATGGCGAGCACGCTGTCGGGCGGCGAGCAGCAGATGCTCGCCGTCGGCCGCGCGCTGATGACCAATCCGCGGCTCCTCATCCTCGACGAGGCGACCGAAGGACTGGCGCCGGTCATCAGGCAGGACATCTGGGCGGCGATCCGCGTCCTCAAGGCGGACGGCCAGTCGATCCTCATCGTCGACAAGACGCTCGGCGAATTGCTGCCGCTCGCCGATCGCTGCGTCGTCCTGGAGAACGGCCGCACGGTCTGGTCCGGCATTCCCGGCGCGCTCGGACGCGATATCCGGGATCGCTATCTCGGGATATGACCGCTCTCGCAAAATTCCGCGCGACTCTGCCATGCGCACGGCACATTGCTGCGCTGCACTCGAAGGCAGGGGCAGGCGCGTCGAATCCGTGTTCTGTGCGCTTCCGGACACAAAACCGGTGCGCATCTTGCCGGATTGCACCAGCTTTGCCTTGATTGCTCCGCCGAAGCGGGCTTCGACGGTGCGCAGGATCGAAAGAGGATAGCCGATGCGGACAGCGGCGACGGAAATGGACGTGGCACGGGAAGCGCCGGACCGGGACTGGTGGCGCGGCGCGGTGATCTACCAGATCTATCCGCGCTCCTTTCAGGATTCGGATGGCGACGGCATCGGCGACCTGCGCGGCATTCTGACCCGTCTGCCGCATGTCGCGGCACTGGGCGCGAATGCCGTCTGGATATCGCCCTTCTTCACCTCGCCCATGCTCGACTACGGCTACGACGTCGCCGACTATCGCGACGTCGATCCGCTGTTCGGCACGCTGGGCGACTTCGACGCCGTCATCGCCGAGGCGCACCGCCTCGGCCTGAAGGTCATGATCGACCTCGTGCTGTCGCACACGTCCGACCAGCACCCCTGGTTCAAGGAGAGCCGCTCCGACCGCACCAATCCGCGATGCGACTGGTATGTCTGGGCCGATCCGAAGCCCGACGGCACGGTGCCCAACAACTGGCTGTCGATCTTCGGCGGCTCCGCCTGGCACTGGGATTCGCGCCGCCAGCAATATTACCTGCACAATTTCCTTGCCGAGCAGCCGGACCTCAACTTCCACAATCCCGACGTGCAGGACGCGCTGCTGGACATGGCGCGCTTCTGGCTCGACCGCGGCGTCGACGGCTTTCGCCTCGACACGATCAATTTCTACTTCCACAGCAAGGGGCTGGAGGACAATCCGCCGCTGCCGATCGGCCAGCGCGACTATTCCACCGCGCCGGCCGTCAATCCCTACAACTATCAGGACCATATCCACGACAAGAGCCAGCCGGAAAACCTCGCCTTTCTTGAGCGGTTCCGCGCTTTGCTCGACAGCTACCCGGCCGCCGCCGCCGTGGGCGAGGTGGGCGACGCGCAGCGCGGGCTGGAGCTCGTCGCCGCCTACACCGCCGACGGCAGGCGCATCCACATGTGCTATTCCTTCGACTTCCTGGGACCGGAGAAGCTGACGGGCCACCGCGTCCGGCTCGTGCTGGAGTCATTCGGCCATGCCGCGCCCGACGGCTGGTCCTGCTGGGCCTTCTCCAATCACGACGTGATGCGCCACGCCACGCGCTGGGGCTGGAACGAGCCCGACCTGCTCGCCTATCTCAAGGTCACCTCCGCGCTGATGATGACGCTGCGCGGCTCGATCTGCCTCTATCAGGGCGAGGAGCTCGGCCTGCCGGAGGCGGAATTGACCTTCGAGCAGTTGCGCGACCCCTATGGCATCCGCTTCTGGCCCGAGTTCAAGGGTCGCGACGGCTGCCGCACGCCGATGGCGTGGGATTCGCACCAGCCCAATGCCGGCTTCTCCCCCGCGACGCCGTGGCTGCCGGTGCCGGCGGCGCACATCATGCTGGCCCGCAACACGCAAGCCGACGATCCGCATTCGCTGCTGTCGCACTACCGGCGCATGCTGGCCTTCCGCGCCGCGCATCCGACGCTGGTGAAAGGCGACATCCGCTTCATCGAGACGCATGGCGACGCGGTCGCCTATGTGCGCACGCGCGGCAACGAGCAGATATTGTGCGCCTTCAACCTCGGTCATGTGCCGGCCGAGGTGCACCCGGAACCCGGCTCGTCGCCCTGCGACATGGACGCGCCGGTCATCGACGCCGCGCTCGATAAGGGCGTGATCCGGCTCGGCCCCTATGGCGCCTGGTACGGCACGCTCGGCTGAATATTGACGGACTGCCCGCGTCTACTCATCATCATTGCGCAAAACAGGGAGCTGAAGCGTGGGAAGCGAATCCGGGAGATCGCGACGCGCTGCAGCATCCGTTGACGGAGTTCGACCATGAGCGATGCCGATATCGGCCTTGTTGGCCTTGGAACCATGGGCTCCGCCCTTGCCCTCAACATTGCGGAGAAGGGCTTCCGCGTCGCGGTCTGGAACCGCGACGAGGCGCGCATCGGCGAATTCGTCGCCGAGGCAGGCGAACTGGCTGGCCGCATCGTGCCTTGCACGACGCTCGAAGCGCTGATGGCGGCCATCAGGCCGCCGCGCCCGGTGCTGCTGATGATCCCCTCCGGCGCGCCGGTGGATTCCATGATCGCGCAGTTGCAGCCGCTGGCCGGCGAAGGCGACATCCTGATCGACGCCGGCAATGCGGATTTCCGCGAGACGGTGCGGCGCATCGGCGAATTCCGCGATTCGGCCGCGACCTTCATGGGCATGGGCGTGTCGGGCGGCGAGGAAGGCGCGCGGCACGGCCCGTCCATCATGGTCGGCGGCGAGCCGGTCGCCTGGGAGCGCATCGCGCCGGTCCTGACCGCCATCGCGGCGAAATATGAGGGCGAGCCCTGCGCGGCGCTGCTCGGCCCCGGCGGCGCCGGCCACTTCGTCAAGACGATCCATAACGGCATCGAATATGCCGACATGCAGATGATCGCCGAGGTCTACGGCCTGATGCGCGACGGGCTCGGCATGGCGCCGGCCGATATCTCCGCCGTCTTCGCCGGCTGGAACGGCGGCCGGCTGAACTCCTACCTCATCGAGATCACCGCCAAGGTGCTCGCCGTCACCGATCCGCAAAGCGGCACGCCGATCGTCGACCTCATCGTCGATGCTGCTGGCCAGAAGGGCACGGGCCGCTGGGCGGCCATCGAGGCGCAGCATCTCGGCGTGCCGGCGACGGCCATCGAGGCGGCGGTCGCGGCGCGCAACCTCTCCGCGCAGCGCGCCGAACGCGCCACCGCCGCGGCCGCCTTTCCGTCCACCTTCGCGCCGGGACAGACGACCCCGGCTTCCGACATCGTGCGCGAGCTGGAGCAGGCGCTGCTCGCCGGCCAGATCGTCGCCTATGCGCAAGGCTTCGCTGTGATGGCGGAAGCCTCGCGCGAATATGGCTGGAACCTGCCGCTGGACACGATCGCGCGGATCTGGCGCGCCGGCTGCATCATCCGCTCGCAATTCCTCGGCGAGATCGCCGCGGCCTTCGCGAGTGATGCGGGCGCGTCCGGCAATCTCGTCCTGGCGCCGGCCTTCGCCGCGCTGATGGCCGAGACGCACCCCGCCCTGCGCGTCACCGTCGGCCGCGCGGCCTTGCAGGGCCTTCCGGTGCCGGCCCTTTCGGCCGCCCTGTCATGGTTCGATTCATGGCGGCAGGCGCGGGGCACCGCCAATCTCATTCAGGCGCAGCGCGACTTCTTCGGCGCCCAGGGCTTCGAGCGCATCGACCGTGAAGGGCCGCAACACGGACCATGGGGCGCTCCGCACGCCGGATGACAAGCAGCCCCGCGGCCGCGCTGCGGCCCTCAACCGGAGCGGCTTCGCCCTCCGGCCTCGGTTCCCTCGCGGCGGAACCGCGCGCCTTGCCCGGATAAAACGCCTTCTCCGACGACTTTCGTCGGCGCATGTCCATATTCACGTTGACACGCCGCGCCCGCCCGCTTACATCGGCGGCGCTCACCGGCCCAGGTGGCGGAATTGGTAGACGCGCACGGTTCAGGTCCGTGTGCCGCGAGGCGTGGAGGTTCGAGTCCTCTCCTGGGCACCATTCTCCTTTTGTTCTCATTTCATGTAAACAATTGAAAAACAAAGGGAATTTGGCTTCAAAGAAGCGCCAAGGCAGCCTTCCAATCTCAGAACAGCTTGAAATCGGGCTACAAATCGGGCTACATCGAGCCTGAAATGGGACGCGCCGCAAACCCCGACAGACACCTTCATTCGCGCTCGGACGGGAAGTTCCGATACGTGCGCCGCGTGCCGCTCGACGCGCTCAGAGCCCTGCGCGAATACGACCCGGAGCACCCGGAAGTCGTGCGCCGATCGCTCAACACGAAGGAGCGCGAGGTAGCCAGGCGCAAGCGTGATGCGATGGAGCAGGCCGACGACGACTATTGGGCCTCGCTCGTCGCCGGCGATCTGCCAGCCAAGGAGACTTACGAGAAGGCGATCGCAAGGGCGAAGTCGCTGCGCCTGGAATACCGGCCGGCGGCGGACCTCGCCGCCAATGCCACACTCGAGGAGCTCATAGCGCGGATCCGGCTGATCGAGAACCCAGCCGACAAGCTCACGGCCGCCGCGGCGCTTGGCGGAGCCGGTGAGCCCACAACGACACTCGATGACGCCTTCGACGTCTTTGAGAAGACCATCCGCAAGGCCGAGCTCGCGCGCAAGTCCGAGCATCAGCGCCGGAAGTGGCGCGAGCTCAAGCAGCGTGGGCTCACCAACTTCAAGCGCGAGGTGGGCGACATTGCAGTGGAGAAGATCGGCCGCCCCGAGGCGAACAAGTTCTACGAGTGGTGGCTGGACCGGATCGTGCCGCCGAAGGGCTCCGGCCGCAAGGCGCTGTCGGCGTCAGCCGGCAACAAGGACATGGACACCATGCGCGCGCTGCTGGGCGAGTATATGAAATACAAGCACGCCTCGGTGGCCTATCTCAATCCGTTCGCCGGTCTGCGCTTCAAGGACCGGAGCAAGAACACCCGACCGCCATTTTCCGAGAAGTGGATCCGCGAGAAGATCCTCAAGCCAGGCGTGCTCGACGGGCTCAACGACGAGGCGCGTGCGGCGGTCCATATTCTAATCAACACCGGCGCTAGGCCGTCAGAGATTGTCAATCTGACGGCTGACCGGATCGTGTTCACTGCCGAGACGCCCTACATCGACATCAAGGAGACCGAGGAGCGGGAGATCAAGGCGGAAGCCTCGACGCGCCGTCTGCCACTGGTCGGCATCGCCCTTGAGGCGATGAAGCTCTTTCCGAAGGGCTTTCCGCGCTACAAGGACAACGACGTGTTGTCGGCGACGGTGAACAAGTTCTTCGAGGAGAACGGGCTGCTGGAGACGGACAAGCACTCGCTCTACTGCCTCCGGCACAGTTTCGAGGAGCGGTGTAAGAAGGCCAAGGTGGACGAGGAGCTGCGCCGCTACCTCATGGGTCACGCGATCAAGCGCCCCAAGTATGGCTACTCTGAGGATCTCACCTGGAGCCTCGACGCAATCCAGAGGGTCGCCTTGCCATAGCTGCTGCCAGGCGATTCTCCACATTGCTGAATCGGTCGCGCTCGCGTTCTAGGCGCTCGAAGATCGGCATGTAGACCATGCCTCGTGTCCCGTTCGCCTGGATAACAGCCGCCACGGTAGCGAGCGCATCGTCAATCTGATCGATGGTGACGGCCGACATCATACGTGAGAGAGAGTCGAAAGAGTAATATCCGCATGCTTGTACTGAACAGCCACTTTCGCCTCATCAAGGGTTCGATACCGGCTGGCGCTAAACAGACGGCTTCAAATACATTCCTCGGGCACGCCAACGATGCCGACTGGAAGGCGGCTCTGGTGGGAATCGGAGCAAATGAACCAATAGCAATCCAGACAGTTCCCGGACCTAAGCGGGGAAAACAATCTACATGGTATGCGAACGCTTAGCACGAGCTGGCTTACGAGCGCGTACGTCGTGCGAGAACGACCTCCGAAGCGACAATCCGGGACACCACCTCACCACCAACAACGCCAGAAAATAGAACCCCGCCGATCTTCGGCGGGGTTTATCAATTGTTTGAGGTCCGCCTCGCGGCGGCCCCCGTTAATCACCACCGATCGAAAGCCAGCTTGAGGTCGACGTGGTGATCGAGGATCGCCGCGGCCGGATCGTCGGGATCGAGGTGAAAGCCTCGGCCACCGCGCGCCCGCGGGACTTTCGGGGGCTGCGCCAGCTACAGGACGCAGTTGGCGAACGGTTCGTGCGGGGACTGGTGTTGCATGACCATGACCGCATCACGCCATTTGGTGAGAAACTGCAGGCAGCGCCCATATCGGTTCTGTGGTCTATGTAACCCTCTGAATCTCCACATTGTTGCCTTTAGAGATCGTAGACCTGCATGCTCACAGCATAGCCGAAATCGCCCAAGGCTCGCCGATGAGTTCGGAGACATCCTCCCTGACAACATCCCCCTGAACGCATCCCCAACAGGCCGGTCGCTATATCTGAAATAGTAGCACACGACGCTGCGTTCAGAAGGAACGACCCGCATGAAGAACTCCGGCAAGCCCTATGCGGGCATCCCTCCGACCGCAGCATCGCCGTGATCCGGCGATAGCCATAGCGGCCATACCGGGAAGCGAGCCGGATAATGTCGGCGGTCAATGCCTCTTCATCGGGTCGGCCGTGCGGCTTCTTGCGC